>ENA-OWPN01000029-OWPN01000029.1-human-gut-metagenome-genome-assembly--contig:-NODE-29-length-236899-cov-7.849741_pt1 | contig 236899 bp, 203 predicted proteins | sample MGYA00248266_ERZ651850 | MGnify/ENA primary metagenome ERZ651850 (study PRJEB26924, sample SAMEA4378296) | human gut metagenome | biome: human gut; feature: human-associated habitat; material: faeces... | reverse complement strand
CCCTGCATCCAGACAACATGGCAGCCGGTCCTGCTTCCTACGGTATGACAGATACCATGGGACGTATGCACTCTGACGCTCAGTTCGCTGGTTCTTCTTCCGTACCTGCACACGTTGAGATGATGGGTCTTATCGGCGCTGGTAATAACCCAATGGTTGGAATGACAGTGGCTATTGCGGTTAGTATTGAGGAAGCGGCGAAGGCTGGGAAATTTTAAATAATGCTGATAGAATAAGATGTTCTGGAAGTTTTGAGTGTGTTTGATGGTTGGAATAAATGTTTTGATAATTAATAAACTATTGACATTTTCACTTCCTTGGCGTAATATAATGTTAGCAGAGAAAAGTGGTTGTGTCTACTGGACGCAAAGCGAAACCCCAAGGAGTTGCACCTCCTTGGGGTTTCTTTTTCCTTTTGAAGAGGAATAACTTAGGCAGACTGTTGATTATTTATCTCTGTCCAACCATTTACAAATATAGTAGCAAACTATACCTGCCATAACAGAGATAAGAAAAGTGGTTATGTATTGCACTGGTCGCACCTCCTTCCTGCTGGAAAGAGTCAACAGCAACTTTGTTATATCGCTTTGATAGAAGGCTGTCCATTGTTTTATATAAACTCCATAAAGAAATCGGAACAGTAATCAGAACGGCAGCGTAGCACACTCATAGCATACAAATATCCCTAAAATTTTTGAAAATCCAGCCTTCACAGTTTCCAGTGAGGAGAGCGCTAAAGCAGGGAAATCCTAAGAAAAGCTTTATGATATAAGGCTTTGAGAGGATGAACCATATTTTTATGGTTTTAAAAAAATCATTATATATGTGTTTCTTGACATTTCAGCTATTCTGGTTTAATATGATAGTAGCAGAGAAATGAATTTATGTGCATTGTGTCACAAATGCAAATCCCCAGGAAGTTGCAGCTTCCTGGGGATTCTTTTTCCTTTATAGGGTGGGATAACCCAGGCTAGCTGTTGTTATTTTTTTCTGTCTAACCATTTGTTGATATAGTAGCAGACTATACCAGCCATGACAGAAATGAGAAATGAATCTATGTAGTGCATTATGTCACCTCCTTCCTGCTGGAAAGAGTCAACAGCAATTTAATTATAGTTATTATATGTTGGTTGTCTATGCTAACCTATTAAATAAAAAATAGTAAATTCGTGTGTTGTTCTCGGTATATAAGAGATAAGCACAACAACCTGCATGAATACAGCATTTGTACGTCCTGTTTTAGTTGTGAAATCTATTGTGAATCAGATGAAATGCCGCCCTATTGCCGCCCTGATTTCCCAAACACCTATAAAGAGAGATGAGGACGTACAAGTATTTATCAGGACTAATTGATGGTTTGACATTCAGTCCGATTACACTTAGACTCTTATTAAGAGTTCATCAAATGTCAAGAAGATACAATCAGGCAAAGCACAAGACAGGAGGAGTTTTATGTTTTATTTTATTCGACATGGTGAGACGGACTATTCAGACAGAAATACTAAAATATACAAAGGATTTGGTGTTAATCTTTCACCGCTATCAGAAAATGGAATTCAGCAAATTAAAGAAACAGCAAAAGATTTAAGGTTAACAGATGCTGATATAATATTAAGTTCTCCGTACACCAGAGCTTTGCAGACAGCGGCTATATTGTCTAAAGAAATAGGCATCGAAATAGCTGTTGAAACTGACTTACACGAATGGGTAGCAAATAAAAACTATATTTATGACGAAGATGAAAAAGCTGAAAAGAGCTATCAACAATATGTAGATAATCAAGGTGAATATCAAGATGGGGTAGATGAGGTATGGGAAAGTAAGCAAATGATGGAAGAACGGGTATTGGCAGTTCTAAAGAAATACAGCCAATACAAAAAAGTAATCGTTGCCTGTCACGGAATGATGATTCACGCTGTCACAAAAAAATACCATCCTCATAATGGCGAAATAATTGAGTTTGAATTGTAGGTAAAATTCATTTTACTTAGACGAATTTAGCCTTCTTTATTGATAAAATGTGTATACCTCATTTTGTCGTTTCCAATAGTCGCAAGCAGTGTATAAGTGTACACACTCATACGATTTTCTCAATTTGTGTACCACTCAAATTGAGAAAATCCGCTTGTTGGAGGCCCGGCCCCCAATCCCCTGTGAACGCCCTGTCGGGTCGGCTGTGCGTCCGTTGGACGCTGGAATATGAACGGACATTTAGAACGCCAGAAATGGGGCGTATGACCCTGTTGCGGCAATCAAACAGTTAGGGGGTAGGATTCTATACCCGATGCATGAAAAGGCGTTTCTAACGTTCTGTGCGTACGGTTTTTACCAGCAGGTAAAAAAATGATTTTCCCGCCCAAATGCCGCCCAACTTTACAAAATTACTTTGTAAAGCGATATTCCCCAGTTCGGTAGGGATATGAGAAAACTCTTATCCCATGCCCCTTTGCGGCGTTGTATCACAAGAAGATATGCAGACTAATAAAGCGGGTTTTATCTATTCGTGAATAAAAAATAGTAAATATTTAGTGGCTATAAAATTCTTTTTCCAGCCGGAAAGGCCGATGAAATCAGCATTTCTGCCATGTGAGAAACCGTTCTGCAAAGGGTAAAATGGTGCCTGAATGGTGCCCAAGCGAACAAACTGAGTTATGAGCAGTTATGTGAAGTAATGAAACAAAATGAGTTGTTTGACATTTCCATGCGGTCATATTAAAATGAAAAAAGTAGTTATGAATTTGCACGATTTAGGTTTAAAAGACGTACGAATTGGAATTTGCGGGGGAGAACATATGATTAGAATAAGACCATATAAAGCTGCGGACGCAAATACGATTTTATCGTGGTGTCAAGATGAAATAGCATTTTATAAGTGGACAGCAGGCGTACTTGGAAATTATCCTATAACACAAAATGAATTTCGTTCCGTTGAATCTTTAATGCCGTTTACTGCATTTGATGAGACAGGAATCGTTGGTTTTTTTACGTTAAGAAATCCTAATGAATCATTGGATGAATTGCGTTTTGGGTTTGTTATTATAAATCCCGAAAAACGTGGGAAAAGCTATGGGAAAACGATGCTTCGATTGGGACTAAAGTTTGTGTTTGAGATATATGGGGCTAAAAGAGCAACGTTAGGAGTTTTTGAAAACAATCTGCCTGCTTATTATTGCTATAAAGCAGTTGGTTTTGATGATGTGATTCTTGATGCAACTGAAACATATTGCGTTTTAGGTGAAGAATGGAAGTGCAAAGAATTGATGATGGAAAATGTATAAATTCCAGTTCGCTCAACTGGTTTCCTGCGCCTTATTGGTATAAGACGTGCTTCCTCTTTAGCCGTTTTCAATAGCGGCAAGCAGGGTAAAGTGGTACACACTTTGCGATTTTTCCGTTTTTCGCCTCCGCGAGAACCTGGAAAATCTACTGGTTGTGGGCCGCCCCCATCCCCCCGACAAGGGCCGTATGCACTGCCTTGCGAACGCGCCACAGGTGGAGCGGCCATGTGCTGTCTGCTAAGTCCGCCAGCAGGCCACACAAGGGTTTGCTGTTTTTTGTTTTGTGGTGCCCAGCTTTACAAAATTATGCGGTTGCAGGTTGTGCCGGCTTATTCGCCGGATTTGAGCAAACGTCCATTTCATGCGGGTTTGCGAGGTGTTCTTACGAAACGCCTTGCCGCTTTTTGACATTTGAAATAGCTATTCTAGCAATAAAAAATACAACAATGAAGAAACGCAGCAACAAAGAAGCACAGCAACAAAAAAGCACAGTAACAAAGAAACACAGTAACAAAGAAACACAATAACAATAGCCGCAATTAAAAAATCACAATATTAATTAACAAGAAAAGGACGGCCCATTCAATGAACTTCTATTTAGCCCCCATGGAAGGCCTTACCGGCTACATATACCGCAATGCATACCACGCCTGCTACCGCCCTATGGATAAATATTTCACCCCATTCCTGTCACCAAAGGCAAACAGCAATCTCAGCTTCCGGGAACTCAATGACATCCTGCCGGAGCACAACCGCGGAATGTATCTGGTTCCTCAGATTCTCACGAACCAGGCGGAAGATTTTATGCGGGTGGCGACGGAATTGCGGGAATACGGTTATACTGAATTGAACCTGAACCTGGGCTGCCCCTCAGGAACCGTGGTATCCAAGCACAAGGGGGCGGGATTTCTGGAGCGGCCGGACAGCCTGGACCGGTTTCTGGATGAAGTCTGCACAGGTCTGAGCCAGATGGGGATGGAGCTTTCCATAAAAACCAGGCTGGGGATGACCTCTCCGGACGAATTCCCGGGTCTTTTGGAAATTTATAACCGGTATCCCATAAAAGAGCTGGTTCTCCATCCCAGAATCCGCACGGATTATTATAAAAACACCCCAAACATGGATGCATTTTATAGCGGGTTTCACGGCAGCCGGGCCCCGGTTTGCTATAACGGGGATATATTTACTATATCTGACTATGAAACATTATGCGGAGAATATCCGGAACTGGATAGGGTGATGCTGGGACGGGGAATCATATCCAATCCCGGACTGCTGGATTGGATTGGGGTTGAAGCAGGTTTGGGCAATGCCAAAAACAACAAGGAAACATTAAGACAATTCCACCAGATGGTATACGAAGGCTACCGTGAAATCATGTCCGGGGACAGAAATGTCCTGTTTAAAATGAAAGAACTGTGGGCCTGCATGATTCAGATTTTTTCCGACAACGGAAAATACATTAAGAAAATAAAGAAATCCCAGAGACTGGAAGAATATGAGGCAGCGGTGGCTGCTGTGTTCCGGGACCTGGATATCCTGGAAGGTGCCGGATTCCGCACATATTAATGGCGGTATCCGGTATTTTCTGACTGTAATTTGTTCCTCTGCATTTCCTGGGTATTTTTGTGAAAACTGCGGGGATGATATTTCCCTGCCATTGTGCTATACTTTTAGATAATCCGCTTTTTCAATGACGCCGCATCCGATTTTGGTTCCGGAGTTTCCGGAAGGCTGGGATGTAAAGTCGTCGGCATGACTGTGAATGACAACCGATTTGCCGATGATGTCATCTGTGGAAAAGCGCTTGTCATAAAAGGAGAGCCAGGCATAACCCTCGTTCCCGAGAAGGGGAAGCAGGTCCCCTGCATGGTCCGGATGAGGTTCGCCGGAAGGATTGTAGTGGTCCCCCGTACGGGCGAAGTCATCGGAACAATCACCGTTCTGGTGAATGTGCATGGCATAAAAATCCGTGGAACCGGGAGCCTGTTTATTGGGAAGATTGAATATCTCGGCTTCCACCAGTACGCCCCCATAAGGAGTCTGGTAGAATTTCACCAGGCCGCTTAAGCCGGGCGCAGCACTTCCGCCTCTGACCCAGGCAATGGCGGCAGGGGCCCGAAAGCGCAGCAAATCAGCAAAGATGTCAGCAGGAGTGACAGATTGGTTGGCCATAATGGTCTCCTGTAAAAATGATTTCTTTATAGCATATGCGCATAAAAAAATAAGTTTACCTGAATCGGTAAACTTATCTTTCATTTGGAGGGGACCGGCAGAAGGGGAGCTGCCGGTCATAGGTATGAAAAAGTGTTTTCCTGTATAGTAAAAGGTCTATCGCCTTACAAGTATTACTATACAGGGAAAATGTGGCCAAAGTTTGAGCACACGCTAAAGATTCAATAAAGAAACTAAAGGGAAAATAAACAATTTATAAAAGCAGGAGTCAGATTATGGCAAGACGGTTCGTCAGAGGGGCGGAATACATGAAAGAATGGAGTATAAAAGAAACCGGAATGAAGTCATCAAACACAGGCCGCACCATTATAAGGCTGCTGGCAGCGGCGTCTGCAGCATTCCTTTTATTATCCACGCCTGCATACGCAGGGACCTGGTCACAGGCGGGCGGAACATGGAGATACCAGAAGGACGATGGGTCCTATGCCAGGGGATGGCTGCAGAGCACGGATGGGAAATGGTATTATTTTGATGCAAACGGAAGGATGCTGGCAGACACGGTCACACCGGACGGATACCAGGTGGGACCGGACGGGGCATGGGCGGATGGCGGCTGGGAAGCAGCCTATGATGCCAATTACCCACTGAAGGACTACCTGGACCAGGCCGGACTTCAGTATGTGGATGTCATTATGGGGTGGAATGCCAAGGGGGAGCCGGTGATGGAGAGGCGCCTGCGCCAGGATTATAATTATGGGCTGTACAATTATTTTGGCCTTTCCGATGATTTGTGCAAGGCATTGTACGGGGAGAGCGACCAGATAGGAACCGGGGAAACGGCTGTTGACGGCGACAGTCTTCTGGTACTGGGCCAGGTGGCCCTGTATCAGGAAAGCGTGGGAAGCGATACCTACAAGCAGCGGCGCAATGCCCTGGCCCTGGTGGTCCGGGATTATCTGAACAGCTACCGGTGGAGGGATACCAGCGAACTGGAGCGGGCAAAGCATGCAGCCCTTTACATTGCCTCCGGCTGTACGTATGATACGGGATTGTATACCAGGTTTGTTAACGGGGAAGACACCTCCGGGGACCCTTCCTTTACAGCCTATGGCTGTCTGGTAAACCATAAGGCTGTCTGTGAAGGCATTTCCGTGGCATACCAGATGCTAGCCAGGTCCATGGGCCTGAACTGCTTCTGTGCTCCGGATGACAATGACAAGGACCATATGTTTGTCTATGTGGAAGCGGGCGGCAGCTGGTATAAGGTGGATTTATCCGTGACAGGACTGATGCCCCAGACCATGGTGGACCGGTGCTTTAAGACCACTGCGAACCAGGAGGTGGAGCGTATTTTTGCTGCTTATTACAATAAGTCCAATCCATACATTGCCCATGTGGATTATGGAAACCTGGCTCCCGGAAAGGTATATGACTTAAGCGCCGGAGGACAGCTTCGGAAATATCCGTAGGCTGCGGCCTGGCCTGGGGAACACGGCGGCGGAAGAATTTTAAAGATGGTTTAACTGTTACCGGAACGTGATTCAGTAAAGCAATGCCGGAGACATGAAAGATTCCGGAAAGAAAGGACTGAGAATAATACAATGTTTGATAATCTGACAGCCAATGACATAAAGAAAATGCAGGAAGAAATAGAGTACCGGAAATTAGTGGTCCGCAAGGAAGCGCTGGAGGCAGTGAAGGAAGCCAGGGCTCATGGGGATTTAAGTGAGAATTTTGAATATAAGGCGGCCAAACAGGATAAGAACAGGAATGAGAGCCGGATTCGCTACCTGGAAAAGATGATAAAAACAGCCAGAATCATAACGGATAACTCCAGGGAGGACGAAGTGGGCCTGGGGGATACGGTGGAGGTTTATATACCCGATGACGATGAGACAGAGAAGTATAAGCTGGTAACTACGGTCAGGGGAAATTCCCTTCAGGGATTAATCAGTATTGATTCGCCTCTGGGCAAGGCCATAAGGGGACACAAGGAAGGGGATACGGTTTATGTGAAGGTGGACGACCGTTTTGGATATGATGTGGAGATACGTTCCATTGATAAGACCACGGAAGAGGATGAAGATAAGCTGCGCAGTTTTTAACAGAATAACATTTACGTTTGATTCTACATGGATTCAGGCCCGGCAGAAGGTTGAGAAGATTCAGCAGGTCTTGCCGGGCCTTCTCAGGCGGTAAAGGGATTCATACATAAAACAAGGGACAGAAGGAGAACCATATGGCGGCAGTTAACATGACGGAAGGCGGTATCACAAAACATCTGGTGGATTATTCCATTCCCCTGATTCTGGGCAATATGTTCCAGCTTACCTACAATGCAGTGGACTCCATCATAGCAGGCAGATTCATAGGAAAAGAGGCCCTGGCGGCGGAAGGCACGGCCAGCCCGGTGATGAATATTGTCATACTCGGAATATCCGGTATCTGCATGGGGGCATCCGTACTGATGAGCGAGTTCTATGGGGCTGGCCAGAAAGAAAAGCTGAAACGGGAAATGTCTACCACGGTCATATTCGGCTGTTATTTTTCAGTGTTGATAGCCATACTTGGAGGATTTTTCTCAAACCCCCTTCTCGGAGTGCTGGGAGTGCCGGAAGAGATACTGGGCAAGGCGGCTTCTTATCTGTCCATCATTTTTTTAGGCGCTCCGTTTACTTATTTTTACAATGCAGTGTCGGCCGCCCTGAAAAGCGTGGGAGATTCTAAGACGCCCCTTAAGTTTTTAGCCTTTTCTTCTATATTAAATGCTGTTCTGGATTTGATTTTCATCGGAGGTCTTGGATTCGGCATTGTATGCTCTGCTGTTACCACGGTCGTGGCGGAAGCAGCCTCGGCCTTTCTCTGTATAACATATGTGTATAGGAAAATTCCCATGCTGCAGCTCAGGAGGGGAGAGTTCACCATGGACAGGCAGCTTCTCAGACAGACTCTGCGTTACGGCAGCATTACGGCATTGCAGCAGTCCTGCCAGCCCATCGGAAAGCTGCTGATACAGGGCGCTGTAAACCCTCTGGGTGTGGATATGATTGCGGCTTTTAATGCGGTCAATCGAATTGATGATTATGCGTTTACGCCGGAACAGAGCATTTCCCATGGAATCACCACCTTTGTGGCCCAGAACAGGGGGGCAGGCAGAAAGGAACGCATCCGCAAAGGGTTCAGGAGAGGGCTGACGCTGGAGGCGTGTTACTGGGTCTTCATCTGTATAACCATTACCTTGTTCCGAAAGCCGCTTATGGGATTGTTTGTAACAGCGGGAAATGAGGGAATCGTGGCGTTGGGAAGCAGTTATCTGGGGATGATGGCGTTATTTTATGTGTTCCCTGCATTTACCAATGGAATCCAGGGATTTTTCAGAGGGATGGGGAATATGAGCGTTACACTCTTGGGGACCTTTGTCCAAACCAGCCTCAGGGTGGTATTTGTATACCTGTTAACGCCCGGAATCGGACTTCCGGGGGTTGCGTATGCCTGCGCCATAGGCTGGAGCGTAATGCTTTTGGTTGAGGTTCCTTACTATTTTTGGTTTATGAGAGATAAATAATGGAAAAACCCAGGAATCTGTAGTAGAATGTGTTATATATAGAATAACGCTTAGCCATAAGGGGGATACAAATGAAGGAGGAAAGTACATATTATCCGGCCAGAGTTGGGGAAGGCCTGACCGTATTCATGATGGGAAGTATAATGCTGGAATATAACAGGAAGCCCCTGCAGATTCCCGGAGGCCCTTCGGGAAAGGTACTGCAGCTGATACTTATACTGCTGTATTCAGGCGGAGAGGGCGTACACAGGGAGGAGCTTCTGGATATGCTCTACGGCAGCGGAGAGTGCTCCAATCCTTCGGGAAGTTTACGGGCAACGGTGTTCCGTCTCCGCAAGCTTTTGGAGGGCAGTGAATTGCCGCCCCGGGAATATATCCGCACAGACGGCGGAATCTACAGATGGGACAGCGGGGACCTGCCTGTGTATATCGATGCCAGGGATTTTGAAAATACGGCAAAGGAGGCCCTGCGCACCCATGACGAAATCCTTTTAAAACGGGCGTGCAGCCTGTATCAGGGTGAATTTCTGGCCCAGCTCGCAGGGGAGAAATGGGTATCAGTGGTGGGGGTGCGCTATCAGGAGCTGTATTTCAGCTGTCTGCGGGCTGCCAGCAGCCTTATGAAGAAAAACCGGGAATATAACGGACTTCTGGAGCTGTGCAACTATGCCTGCGAGCTGTATCCGTATGAGGAATGCCAGATTATGAAGATTGACTGCCTCATTGCCATGAAACGGTTTAAGGAGGCCATGCAGGTGTATGATGCTGCTGTTTCCCAGTATTTTGAGGAACAGGGACTTCCGCCTTCTGAAAAGATGCTGGAACGGTTCCGCATCATGAGCGGGCAGATTCGTTATACATCGGATACCCTTAAGGATATAAGGGACAGCCTCCATGAGAGGGACCGGATTAACGGGCCGTATTACTGTGCGTATCCGGCCTTTATCGACTGTTACCGGCTCCTGGCCCGCATGGCGGAGAGGGTGGATTTTTCCAGTGTGCTTCTGTGCTGCACCTTGCTGGATTCAAAGGGCAAGCCTCTGGATGCAGGCGGGGAACTATTAAAGGCTGCCTCGGAAAAGCTTCACGATGCCATAGGCAAATCCCTCAGGAAAGGCGACTTATTTACCTGCTATAATCCCAGCCAATATCTGGTCATGCTCAATGGCACGTCCAATGAGTATTGCCTGCGGATTTATGAGCGGATTGACAGGAACCTGCATCTCTGGGATGGAGGCAGGAAGGTGAAGCTTAATTACCAGGTGATGCCGGAGAGTCTGATGTAGGGGAGAAGTAAGATTGTGCAGGAAGATTAAGCGGGAAGATTATGCAGGAAGTTTGCAATAGAAAAAATTGGTTGGCAGTTGATAAGCCGTCGCAGTGGTCTGCGGCGGCTTTATTAATTACATCGAAAACATACAGTATACGAATTTAGAAAATAATTATCAGTCTGTCAGGCATGTATATTGGGCATAGCCCCATACCGGCCTTCCAGATACTGTTTACCATAGGCCTCATCGTTGCGCGGGATGAGGCCGTTTTCTTTTTTGTAACTGGAGAGAGGGTATAATTCGGTATCCTGTCCTTCCTGACGGCAGCAAAGCCAGATTTCATCCCTGCGCATCTGCGTTGGCTGCAGGATGGCGGTGTTGTGGGCAGTGAATAGTAATTGCGCATTGTGAGGATTTTTCTCGCTATTAGCATAAAGAGAAATCAGGTAACGGAGTGCATGGGGATGAAGGACACAGTCCAGGTCATCGGCCATCATGAGACTGCCGTCATCCAGGCTGGCCACAACCGAGGGCAGCAGTGAGAGCAGCTTTTTGGTGCCCATGGATTCTTCCTCCCATGGCAGTTCGAAGGTACAGCCTTCATAAGGACTGTGAACAAGGAAGGCGGCAGGAGACTTATGGTCGGAATCAGGTATGATGCTGTAATCCGTTATATCAAGTCCCAAATCCTGCAGGATGCGGCACAGTCTCCGCCGCGTGTCCATATCGGATGGCAGTTCCCTGGGGCTGTTTCCCTGTATTCTGCTGAACCAGGAATAGGCAGCCCTGGCATGCATGGAATCCGTATAAGCATTAAGCCATGACAGCAGAGTCACCGATGGAGGCACGGCCTTAAGGGAGAAGGAGATGAGTTCCCGTCCGGGATGGATGACGGATTCCTTCCTATTAAAAAGAATACCTGTATCACTTCCCCCCAGGCTTCCGTAGAACAGATTCTCCTCAACAATGGCTCCCTTTAAGAACTGGAGCTGGTAACGGAACAGAAATCCCTGACTGCGGAATAACACGTCAAACTGGGTTGGAATGTCCCTGCACTCAGATGATAACATGCAGTGCACATCCCTGATTCTGGTTGGCACGGTGACAGAGGCTGTAACCAGGGAGGAGAGACAGGACAAGGCGTTGAGAACCGTGGACTTCCCGCAGCCGTTAGGGCCATAGATTCCGATAAGAGGAAGGATGCGTTCGCCGTCAGACGGGTCCTTCAACAGGGTATTTTTATGTTCGTTAATGGAGGCAGGTAGGAAATCCAACAAAACTTCCTCTTTGAATGCTTTGAAATTTTTAAAACTGAACTGGACCAGCATAATAGCACCTCGAAATGTGAGAAAAAAACTCATGAATATGCGTCATTTGTATCTGAAATCATTTTACCATAAAATTGACAATAACACAATTAAAAATGAGGTTTTTTCTCACTGGCTGGGTATATTCTTAAAGTTTTATAAATGGAAATGTATGGGGACAAAAACATGGAAAGGTTATAAAAAACAGGCGGGATTTTATTGATATAAATAAAAAGTAACGAAAAATGTGGGATAAATAACGCTTTACGTAACGCCCTCTTTGCTATGATTATAGCGAGGGAATCTATAATTACATAAATAATTTAAGAAAAATTTTAAACTTTCTTAAATTGTAACCAGATTGTAACTGTGGTTTGCTATACTAGTTTCAGACAGTTGGATTTATCTGGAATCATGTAGAAGAAAAAATATGAGAGGAGTGTAAGTATGGAAGGACGAAAAAGGTCTGGCATGTTAAAGAAATCAGTTTATAACATGCGGAAGCGTCTGGTGGCCTTCGCGTTAGCGGCAGCCATGGTGTGCACCAACGTCGGTGCGGACCTGAACGCAGCGTATGCGGCTACATCGTCGTCAGAGTCTGTCACATTCGAAATGACTGGTTCCCAATTGGTGACAGCTATCGAAGAGGCAATCGAAAACGGCAATGTAATATCACCAGGCGACCTCGACTTTACCAATGGCGACATTGCGAAGTTTGAGAGTTTGTTCTATGGAGAAGGGAAGGTATTGGAAGTATTCCCGGACCCGGACGGCGGGAGTATGGATGCCGAACTGAGAGTGTTCGTACGTCTGCCGGAAGATGCCGATGACATGTATATGGTGACCGGCGATGAGGAGATTATCTTCTTATATGTGAATAATGGGGAAGATACAATCAGCTGCTCCACCAACATCACCAGGATGGACGATGGCGTAGAGAAGGTTAAAAAGACCAAGAGGATTACTGTAAAGAGCTTTGAAGCGGCATATGGCGATGAGGAGATTAATTACATTTCCAAGCCGGCAGAAGAGACTACAGCTCCTGCACCGGAAGATGTCAATGGACCAGCAGTTGAGGAAACCACAGTTCCTGATACCACAGCACCAACTGATGAAGGAACCGTAGATGATACAACGACAGTTGCTCCGGATGAAAATGAGTCAACGGATGCTCCGACAGAGGAACAGACCACGGCGCCGGAAGAAGGCAGCACGGCTCCGACGGAGGAACAGACTGAGGCATCTACAGAAGCAGCTACCACAGAAGAGGCAACGACAGAAGAAGCTGCGGCTCCGGAAACAACTGAGGAAAAAACTCAGGAAGCCACAGAAGCAGAAGTAAAAGAAACAGAAGCTCCTGAACCGGAAGCAGCAGAGCCGGAAGCGGCAGCTGGTGAACCAGTGGCATCCATTATCCGCCATTATGCACCGGTAGTTGCTGATAATGAGGAAGGCAATGCTGAGGAAGCTCCTAAGGCTGATGAGGCAAAGGAACCTGAGGCTGAGCCGGAAGAAAAGACGGAACCTGTTAAGGAAACAGAGGCTCCGACAGAGAAAGAGACAGAGCCGGAAACCCCAGCAGAGACTGAAAGTACCAAGGAAGCGCAGGAAGGAAATACAGAAGAATCTGCAACAACTGCACCGGATGAAACATCTGCCGAGGCAGGGGAGAGCACGGACCCAAGTGAAACAACCACTGAGGGAACAACCGCTGCTCCGTCAGAAGGTGATGAGACTACAGCTCCTGAGGCAACCACAGAGGCGGCAGAGACACCAGCTGAAACAAAAGAGGTTCAGGTAGGAACTCCTTCTGAAGTTACAAAACCAGAAGTTAAGCCGGAAGAGACAGTTAATAAGGCAGTGACAACTGATTTGGTTGGTATAGGATACTGCAGCACTGCTAAGGTATATACCACTACGATTAATCAGCTGAAGGCTTTGGATGATTTTGAGGGTTATAAGGTTACTTATTCCATTAATCCGGGAGCCAGCGCGCGTATTGTGGATGGCGCCAGGGGTGTGGAAGAAGGTAATGATTTAACATTTGGTGTTGTAAATCAGATTGGTTATGAGACAGAAAGTGTAGTTGCCAATGGAGTCATTTTAACAGCTGACTCAATTGAAGACGGGGGGGATGGTACCCAGATAGCATGGTATACTGTTTCTGGAATTACGGAAGAACAGGATATCCAGGTAAATATGAATGAAATAGCACCCCATCCGGCATATTACGATTCTAAAGTTATTAAGGGTATTAGAATCGAAGTGTCAGCAGGCCAAGGTGTATTACCCGAAGATACTATACTGGATGTTAGGGAAGTGACCAATACATCACAGTTGCGTAAAGCTGCACAGGATGATGTTGACCCATCAATGGAATCCGCGAAAGTTGTTGACGTTATTGCGTATGATATTAAGTTACTGACTCCGGATGGTAATAATGTATATTTTGACGGTGAGACTGTTAATGTTAGGTTTTCAGGTACTAGAATAGAAGAGAATTCTAAAGATGCCGATTTGATTCAGATTTCATATGTAGAAAACGATGGAGTCTCAACAAAAGAGGCGGTAGAAAATGCAAATGCAAAAGAGCTTGCGGTAACCACAGTAGAGGAAAAAGATGTATCCGGTACTGCGACAGAAGATGTAGCATTTGATGCACAACACTTTACGGTCGTTGAGATTCGAATGATAGAAACCAGGGAAGCAGATGAGCATGTAGTTAAATTCTTTTCTAGCGAAGATGAATCAGAGCCATTTGTGGTTCAGTATGTAAAAGACGGTGAACCTACAACTGCCCCTATTGTTCCTGATAAAGAAGGGTACACATTTGCAGGATGGGTTGATGAGAATGGAGTTCCAGCTAATTTTGATTCTATTACATCAGATTGTGTTTTTTATCCTTTATATACACAGTTGGAATCAACGATTACTTTGAGAGTTGATTATGTATATGAAGATGGTTCAAGAGCTGCGCAGCCGTTCATTGCCAATATATTAAAAGGTCAGAATGCTGATTATCAGGTAACAAGTCCTGTTCTTGATGGCTTTAGCGTAGAATCAGGAAAGGAATCAGTCGCCTTTAATGGTATATATGAAGAGAGCCAGGCTGTTACTGTCACATATTATGGTGAAGAACGTAGCTATAAGGTAGAACACTGGCTTCAGAATCCGAATGACGATGGATATACCTTAAAGGATACGGAAGATTTGACTGGTCATGCAGGTACTCGTACTGAGGCAGTGGCTAGAGATTATGAGGGTTTTACTGTACAAAGCTTTAATAATGTAACAATTGGAAATACTGGAGATATTACAGTACGTATTAATTATAATCGCAATTATTACTTATTACAGTATCACACAGATGGTGGAACGTATATTGCACCTAAGAGATTACGCTTTGGGGCGGAAATTCCAGCAGGGGATAGTCCTACTAAATTAGGGTATGATTTTAATGGGTGGGATAAGAATTTAACCACTATGCCTAATCAGGATATTGTTATTACTGCTAAGTGGAACTCCAAAAAGCGGGCTGATTATACTGTTATATACTGGCAGGAGAAAGTCCCGGATAAAGATGGTAAAGTTAATGGGTATGATTTTAAAGAATCCGTAGTAATTAAAAATGCGTATGTTGGTAATGATGCAACATATACTACAAAAACATACGAAGGGTTTAAACTTAATAAGGATTTAAGTAATGTACCCGTTAAAATTACGGCTGATGGAAAAGCAGTAAAGAATGTATATTATGATAGGGAAACGTATTATGTTCGTTTTTATGATGAGTGGGGGAGTGATGAATATACAAATTTAAAAATCACAGCAAAATTTGGCCAGGATATCTCAGATAAGTGGAATGATGATGTTCATTCTAAATACTTATGGAAAAATCCAGATAAAAGTTCTTTCTTAAATCCGAGTTATTATTCATTACAGTTTAATATGCCGGCACATGATTTAAAAGCGTATAATGCAGGCGAGAAGGATAATGATTACAATATAATTTATTATGTAGAAGGACTTGATGGAAAAAGAAAAGTAGAAAAAGTTTACAAAATTAGCGAATTTATTGGTCTGGATAGTAGTGATAAGGCAGAAATTCTTGGCTTTACTTGGAATGACTGGAGGGTATATCCAGGTAATTTCTGGGGCATAGGTAACGACTCTGGAACATATTATAAAAATAGTGCATGGTTGTATTATACTAGGGATACAAAAGAGATACAATTTTTTAATGCTACAGGAGTAAAAAAAGCCTATGTGAAGTTTGAGGCTAATATTTCTCAAGCGGAACCAAAAGGTACTATTGGAAGACCAACAGGAGTGGATTCAGATTATATATTCGATGGCTGGTACACCTCACCAAGTTTTGAAAAGGCCGTTGATTGGAAAAATGATACTATGCCTGCATATAACTTAAAGTTTTATGCTAAATGGAAAGCTCCGGAGTATACGGTTTCTTTTGAAACAAATGGAGCAGGCGTTATTTCTCCACAAACAGTGACTAAGTATGAAATAATAAGTTTACCCGATAATCCAATAAAGGCGGGGGATGAATTCTTAGGTTGGTATATTGACGAAGCATGTACAATGCCATTCATCAAAAACCAACAAATCACTTCTGACATGACTTTGTATGCAAAGTGGAGTAGTAGTGAAGAGTTTAGCTACACAGTTCGCTATGTGGACGAAAATGGAGAACTTATAAGTAATCCTGTAAGCGAAGATGGTACGCCTATTACCAATCCGCAAGAGCCAATGATTGTCAGCAAAGACGCAACTATAGTAGTCGATGCACCAGCTATTGCTGGTTATACCGCAAAAGTTCCGTCTATGAATGTATTGATTGATGAAAATGGGAAGCAGATTGATGTGGAGTATGTCCGGCATAGAGAATGGCAATATACAGTAAAGTATGTTGACGAGGCAACCGGGGATGACATCATAGGCCCCATCCCATACGTAACAACAGACAATGTGGTGATGGTTTCATATTTGCCAATAGATAATTATATTTTGGCAGGAGAAGCACAGATACAGGTGAGTCCTGACAATACTATAGCTACTTTCAGATATAAGAAAGACCAGTCAACTTATAGAGTAATCCACAGGCTGTTAGATGCAAATGGGAATAAGGTACGTGATGTAGTTGATGAAATTAAAACAGCTAAAATTGGTACCTATGTAACTGAACCAGCAAATGATTATACTAATAACGAACCCTCTCAGAATTATATTTGTATATCTAATGATGTTAGAGAACGTAGCGGTGTAGTCAATCGAAAAGGTACTCTTACAATTATAATTCGTTATGCATTGGATGCAAATGGTCCAGATGAGAAACCGGATGTAGTGCCTGATATGTATGAATATCCAATTATCTATAATGGAAATGGCGCTACAGAAGGAAGTACTGTTGATAATGGAATTTATCCAGTGAATACGGATGTATTTGTGAAAGCAAATGGATTTATTAAAGCAAATTCCACCTTTGTTAATTGGAATACCGTGGCTGATGGAAATGGGAATGACTATGCTATAGGTAGTACCATAAAGATGGAAAAAGGTGGTCTTGAATTATTTGCTCAATGGAAACTGGATGAATATGGATACAGCGTGCATTACTTCTACGATGAAGTAGAGGATGAGGACGAAGCTGAACCGGGTAACGGTCTGTATGGAAGCCAGGTAACAACCTATAAGGGCAAGCCGAGAACGAAATATGCGCTTGACCGTGTGGAGAACCTGCCGCTGACCATCGGAGCGGAAGTAACAGAGAATGTCATCAATGTGTACTATGCGAAGGATGACAATGAGGACGGAACACCGGATAAGTACCAGGTGGATGTAACCTTTAAGGCAGTGAACGGAACGTTCGGAGGAACGCTGCGAGAAACCGGAGTGAAGGTAGACCTTTACAGCTGGAACGAAGAATCCCAGAAATGGGAGGAAACCGAGGGCCATCTGAAGGCGGAGCAGATACCGGCAGCAACCGCGGACACAGGCTACACAGGAGGAACATGGGATGTGACTCCGGATGTGAAGACGGTGATAACGGAGGATGTAACCTACACGATTACCTTTACGAAGAATACCTTCGGATACAGCGTGCATTACTTCTACGATGAAGTAGAGGATGAGGACGAAGCTGAACCGGGTAACGGTCTGTATGGAAGCCAGGTAACAACCTATAAGGGCAAGCCGAGAACGAAATATGCGCTTGACCGTGTGGAGAACCTGCCGCTGACCATCGGAGCGGAAGTAACAGAGAATGTCATCAATGTGTACTATGCGAAGGATGACAATGAGGACGGAACACCGGATAAGTACCAGACAATATTCCGATATGTTAGCGCTGATATTACCAAGGGAACTGTCAGTGTATCAGAAGAAGTCCATACCTTTAGAGATGAAAACGGTAACTACACTGAAAAGACACCAATAAGCCCCAATGGAGCAACCGCAACCGCAACCGATGGCAATGCATTCGATTACTGGACAGACAACGATGCAAAAGATTCAACAATCAATATGAGCATTCTGAAATCGAAGACATATTTGGAAGACACCACCTTCACTGCATACTTTGATACAGACGAGAAGGGAAATGGCCCAGACGGAAATGAACCTGACGGAGTACCTGATAAATATGAAACAATCTTCGTATACAAGAGTGCAGATGTGACAAAGGGTACGGTAGATGCAGACCCACTTAAGGCAGAAGTACATGTATTCATGGATGCAGATGGCAACTACACAGAGAAGACACCGATTAGCCCGAATGGCTCAATCGCAACAGCTCTGGATGGCTACGCATTCGACTATTGGACTGACAGAGAAGTAAATGACTACACTCCAGACATGTCAAAGATGAAGTTGAATACCTATCTGGTAGATACAACATTTACAGCATACTTTGACGTTGATGAAATCGGTACTGAAGAGCCGAATACACCAGATGGAGTACCTGATAAGTACCAGATTGTGTTCCAGTATGTATCAGAAGACGCAAATCGTGGAACAGTATCAGGAACAGTAACTGAAGTCAAGACCATCTATGAAATCGTTACAGGAGAAGATGGCAATGACCATAGGGAACTGAGGCCTGCAAGACCGGGCGCTAACGTAACAGTATCCAGCATTGGAAATTATACTTTCAATAACTGGACAGATGGAAGCAGGAGCTATGCCAATGCAGACGAAATCAAAGCTGCAGAGTTCACACAGAGCACCACGTTTACCGCACAATTCAGATATAGTGGCGGTGGCGGTGGCGGAGGAGGCGGTGGCGGCACCGGCGGCAACACCGAAGGCAATGGACGCTACACCCCATCAACCGGTGGCCCAGGAGCAACTACAACCATTACTCCAGAGGATGTGCCGTTAGCACCTCTTCCAGAATCACCAGTAGATGTAACCTTAATCGATGACGGTGAAGTGCCGTTGGCACCACTGCCAAAGACAGGTCAGACATCTATGAGAACCACATTGACTATGATGTTATCAGGAATCTTCGTTGCGGTAACAGCATTGAGCAAGAAACGTAAAGAAGAGGATTCATAACAGTCAATGTAAAACAAAATAGCAGCATAACAGGAACCCCTGGTCATTATGGCCAGGGGTTCTTTTTGCGGCTTTCTATGGCTTTTTTCCGGCTCTTTGTCAATATTTGGGGCAGGATTTAAAACAAATTAAATAAATATTAAGAATTTTCCCATTATCTGGCCAACCTAACGCTTCCAATAACGTCCCATTTGATATGATTAATAACATAGGACTAAGTATGAAGAGGAGAAAACGGTATGAAGGAGAAAGGAAAATCAAGAGCATTGCATAGAAAACCTTATGGTTTATGCAAAAGGCTGCTGGCTGCATTGATTGCTGCGGTTATGATTACCACTAATATTGGTACGGACCTTACGACAGCATATGCGGCGGAAACTTCTGGCAGCGTAGTTTTCGAGATGAGCGGTGCTGGTTTGGTTACCGCAATTGAAGAGGCGATTGCTGCAGGAAATCCCCTACAGGAAGGAGACATTGACTTTACCAACGGAAAGACAGAACAGTTTGAAGCATTATTTTATGGTGAAGGAAATGTATATGAGATTTATCCGGAATATGACGGAGGGGACATGGACGCGGAGCTGCGCGTATTTGTCCGGCTTCCGGATGACACGGATGACATGTATATGGTCACCGGAGATGAGGAAATTATATTCCTGTATGTGAATAATGGGGAAAGTTCCATCAGCTGTTCCGCATCCATCACCAGAATGGAAGATGGCAAGGAGAAGGTAAAGAGAACAAAGAGACTGACTGTAAAGAGCTACGAGGCTGCGTTTGGAGATGAGGAAGTAAATATCATATCCAAGCCTGCGGAAACGGTTCCTACGGAGACAGTTCCTGCGGAAACGACTCCTGCAGAAACCGTGCCGTCGGAAACAGTTCCCCCTGAAACAGTTCCAGGAGAAACCGTGCCGTCAGAATCAAACCCATCGGAAACAACTCCACCGGAAACCAATCCGGCAGAGCCAACCCCGGCAGAGTCAGCTCCAGATGAAACGGAGGACCAGACATCCCAGAGTCAGGAGACAGAGAATCCAGCAGGAGAGGAAGGGCAGAAAGAAACCACAGCTCCTGCTACAGAGGAAACAGACACTGGCAAACAGGAAACGGACGGGACCCGGAAGGAAACAGAAGAAAAACAGGATGAGAATACAGATAAGACCGGGGAAACACCCGATAACGTAAAAGAAGAAACGGAACAGAAGGCAGAGCAGGACAAAGGACAGAGCGATGCTGAAAAAAAGGATGCGAAGTCAGAGGCAGAGCCGGAAAAAACAGTGAAAGACGAGTCCGCAGATAACAGGCCTGTTGCATCCATAAACCGTCACTATGCGCCTGTTGTTGCAGAAAAGGCAGGTGATGGGTCAGCAGCCCTTCCTGAAAATCATGATTCAAGTGTGAAAATCGAGGAAGAGACAAAAGAATCAGAGGAGAAAAAATCAGAAGACAAAGAATCCGAAGATAAAGAACCCCAAAAGAAACACCAAAATGAGGAAACAGCCGCAGATACCTCTGAAAAAGAAACCACAACAAAAGAAACCTCTGACAGTCAAAACAGCAGTAATGTGGAACCATCAGATGAAGCAGGTACATCCAGCGAGTCAGGTACATCCAGCGAGTCAGATACATCCAGCGAGTCAGGTACATCCAACGACTCAGCTGCATCCGGCAATACAGAACCAACCGATGTCCCACAACCATCCGGCGGACCAGAGCAGTCCAGCCAGGCTGACCAGACCAGCCAGCCAGATACATCCGGCGAATCCGGTCATGGTAAGGAGACAGAGGAAGAGTCCGCTGCGGACACTCCGTCCGAAACAACAGGAGCAGCCATAACCGATGAAACGCCTGTCATTACCATAGAGACAGAGCCGCCGCAGGCACCGGCGGAAACAGAGGCGGAAGAAGTACATAAGGTTAAATCAGCCACATCGGATGACCTTGTGGGAATCGGATACTGCAGCACGGCCAAGGTTTATACCACCACTGTAAATACGCTGAAGGCCTTAAATGATTTTGAGGGATATAAGGTAACCTATGCTGTTTATTCACAGGGAACAGCCCGCATTGTAGACGGCCCGCGCGGTGTTGAGGAAGGCGGAAGCCTTACATTTGGCGTCAAGACCCAGGTTGGTTATGACATACAGTCAGTGTCAGCCAATGGAGATATCCTGGAAGCCTCAGATTCAGAGGCCTCAGATTCAGAAGCCTCAGACTCAGGTGCCCCAGACTCAGAGTCAGCAGTCTTCGGGAAAGCAAACCCGGAGGCTTCATCCGAGAGTATCACCTGGTTCACCATAGAAGATGTGACGGACGAACTGGAGATTGAGGTTTATACCACTGAGACAGACGAGCATCCGGAATTTGCAGATACCATTGTGGTGGATGATGGCATGATTATCAGCCTTTATGCGCCGGAAGGCGTATTGCCGGAGGGTGTAACCGCTTCAGCGGAAAGAGTGGATGCAGCCCTTGAGGATTCCATCCGGGAAAATGCACAGGAGGCGGCTTCCGAAGAGGGAAAGAATGTCTCATCAGTGGCAGCCTATGACATAAATCTGTGGCTTGGAAACCAGAAGCTGGACGCCGGAATCTGGAACCAGGAGGGCGCTGTGACAGTGACATTTTCCGGTATTCCCGTGAGGGAGGCCAGCCAGACCGCAGAAGAACTGTCCATTGTTCACGTGGAAACAGAAGCTGAGGATGTAAAGGCCTTGGAAGAGGTCCGGGATACGGTGGATGTATCTGGCAGAACGGTAGATACACTGAGTTTTGAAGCAGAGCACTTTTCCATCTATGCAGTAATCAGCAGAGATAATATAACCTGGACTACGGTGAAGGTTAACAAGGGAGAATCTTTCTTAGTAAAAGCAAACCGGATTTATGGCGGTAAATGGTCCGCATCAGACCCAAAGGCAGTTGCTGTGCGGACAGTGAAGGATACAAAGGAAAATGGCAAATTGTATTCGGTGGCAGAAGTAAAGGCTTTTGAAGGTGATAAAGAAGCCACAATCTGGTATGGCAATCGATTATACAATGAATTTTTCAAAGTCGTAGTCAAAGACACAGCCAGCCAGTTCCATTTCAAATTCAATCAGGAATCCTCCGATATATCATTATGGTACAGCGTCAACGGCGGAGAACTCAAAGAAATGGAGAGAGGCCAGAACCTTCAGACAGCCAGAACGGACATTGTATCCTTCTATGTAAAACCGGCCACCGGCTATGTGACTCCGACCACCTTTGAGCACAGAAATGGCGGGTCCGAGGCAGAGCTGGCAAAAGCGCGGTATGGGGAAGGCATCTATGTGGATATAGCGGATGCACCGGACGCCATTTCCGCTGACGGCGCAAGCAGGGATTTTTCATCTGCAAACGCAGAAGCTGTTTCCCTGGGATGTACCAACCAGTTCCATTACTCCGACAGGAACGAGGCATACCGGTACAGGGAATTTAAAATCCAGGCAACGCCTGCAAGGATTAAGGTAAGGTATGATGGCAATGGGGCGGAAGGAAAGGCTCCGGTTGACAACGAAACCTATTACCACCCAGCAATTAAAAATAAAAACAGCTATATTGAGATTAAGGGTTCCGGAAATCTGAAAAAGAATCATTTTGATTTTGCCGGATGGGAACTTGCCGAAACCAGCGTCAACCAGGCCGGCAGTAAGATATATCAGCAGGGAGACAAGCTGTTTGTAGGCAATGTCTGGAAGGATATAAATATAAATCCGGTCACCTATGTCCTTACAGCTAAGTGGAATCCCAGACAGTATACACTTACCACGGCTTCGGATGCATATTCTGTCATTGACCAGGGCGCGCAGTATTTTTATGACGCAGAAGCTCTTATCAAGGTGAGCTTTGCAGCCGCACAGGGGTATCGGATATCCGGCGTCAGGGTGGATGGTATTGATTTAACAGGAAAAGCACTGGATGAAGCTGTGAAAAACGGATGGGTGGAAGTGGACTGTAAACAGAACCATCAGGTATCGGTGACTTCCGTCAGGTCTGAATATAAGCTTATTACCAGCTCCCAAAATGCCGATATCACCAAAGGAACTAAATACTCCTACAGCGATACGGATATGCTGGATGTGAAATTCAAGGCGGATAAGGGCTATACGGTTACCAGTATTACTGTGGATGGGAAATCTTACACATCGGATGAAATCCTGGCCATACTGGCGGAGACGGACCAGCAGGGCTACAGCCATATAACACTGGACCGCAGGCAGGACCATACAGTGGTGGTTAAGGCTGATAAGACGCTTTATACACTGACAGCCAGGGCAGATGAGAATTCCTGGATTAATCCTCAGACCAAGAGCTACGAGTATAAATGGGCCGGCAGCTATAAGGTCGAGTTTGGGGCAAAGGATGGTTACCAGATACAGAATATCATTATTGATGGGAAGGAATTAACTGGTCTTGAGAAGATGGCTGCCATAGCTGCCGGTGCTTACCGGTTTGATTATAGGAGCAGCCACACCATCGAAGTGACCACAAGGATAAACAGCTACCGCCTGGTTACAGACTCAGACCGCAACAGCTGGATTACCCCTTCCATGGATTTCACCTATGATGGAACGGAGAAGCTCAGGGTGGAATTCGGCGCAAAGGAAGGCTATTCCATATCCGGCCTATGGGCTGATTTGCGCCCATACAGAGGAGATGAGCTGAAAGAGGCGGTTTCCAGAGGATATATAGAGCTGGAACGCAACAGGGACCACATTGTAACGGTCACAAGCAAGATTAACGAATATAAGCTGACTGTGGGAGCGGATGAAAACAGTCAGATTACAGAACCAAAGCAGGCCGTAACCACCTTTACCTATGATGCAGGCAAGAGCCTGGTGGTTAAGTTCAAGGCCAATACAGGCTACAGAATCAGTAATGTGATAGTGGATGATGTTTCCCTGGAGGGAGCAGAGCTTCTCAAAGCGCTGGCCTATCATTCTGTTTCAGTGGACCGCAAGGGCGACCACAGTGTATTCGTAGAGAGCAGTCCCTTGGAATTTACCCTTACTACCGGGTCAGACCTGCACAGCCGGATTACATACCCGCTGGATAGGATTTATACGTACAGCTATGATTCAGAGGAAATGACAGAGGTTACCTTTGAGGCGAAAGAAGGGTATGGCATTTCCGGGATTTTTGTAGATGCACATCCCCTTAAGGGACAGGAGCTGCAGGATGCCATTGAAGCAGGCAGTGTAAGGGTTGACAGGAAGGCATGTCATTCCGTTTATGTGACATCGGAGGCCATGCGTTTTACTCTGACTACGGTTTCTGATGAACATTCCAGTATCAGTGAAGGCGGAAGCTACGGATATGATGCAATTCTTCCTGTGCTGGTAAGGTTCAGGGCGGATACAGGTTATACCATAAGCAGCATTACTGTGGATGGCCGTCCGCTTCAGGGGGCGGAGTTTGAAAAGGCAGCGGCTCTGGGATATGTGTCTCTGACACGTACCAGGGACCATGAGGTGGAAGTCACCAGCCAGATTCGCCGGGATTTGGCATACACGGTAAATTATTTCTTTGAAAATACCCAGGGGGCGTTCCGCATTGACAGGCAGTACGAGCATGCACAGCATGTGACAAATGCAGAATATGGTTCCGACATTGTATTTGATAAGACAGCATCCCTGGATAAGGACGGACGCCATTATGCGCTGGACCACATTGACGGGGACGGCAAAAAGGTTTCCCTTAATCCGCTGGCCAATGTAGTTAATGTCTACTACGGCATTGATGAAATAGGGGAGGCTAATCCGGAGGACAGCGGAAAGCCGACAAATCCGGACGGCATACCGGACCGGTACCAGGTTACATTTACCTACAGGGCCGGTGCAAACGGCGCCATGACAGGAACAATCATGGAGGTAATGACACGGAGGGATTCAACCGGGGAATTAAGCCTGTACGCTCCTGTAAGTCCTGCTGCTGACGGTGTGGAATACCTTGCAGATGACGGATTTACCTTTAACAATTGGAAATCCGACCAGCCCGGCTATCAAAAGCTGATGCCTGATTATGTGTTTGATGACACAGAGGACATTGCTGCGCATAAGTTTTATTGCGACACTGTATTTACAGCTAACTTCCTTGATAATGAGAACATCCGTTACAAAGTGGAGTTCCGCATGCAGTCCAGGGGCCGTTACCCGTCAGAGCCAACATACACGGAGATAAGGAATGATGTGCCTCTCCATGGGATGGCGAAGGTAACAGAGCAGGATTTGGCGGATAAGGTTGAGAGTGAATGCACCTATGTTCTGGATACAGATAAATGGAATATCATGGAGGCTAAGGTAAAAGAGGATGGTTCCACTACATTAAGGCTTTACTTTAAGCAGCAGTTTACCGTGACCTATCAGCCGGGCAGTGAAGGCGCATTTGCAGAGCAGTCAAAGAGCGATTACAAATATGGCGACCGCTTAAATCTGTTTATCGGTGAAAAGACGCCATTGGATGAAAAAATGCGGTTTGCAGGCTGGATGGATATGGAAGGCAATGTACTGCAGGACAGCCAGCTTCCCAAGACAGTTACAAAGAATCAGGTTTATACCGCTGTATTTGAGGAAGATACGGTCAGGAGCGGGTTCTTTGTGAGAAAAGATAAGATTGCAAGGCCGGACGGCAATGAGCCGGATTCCTCTTATAAGTATGTATTGTTCGGGGAAGGCTTCCTTCATGCCGACCCGGTGATGGTTCCGGCGCCGGCCGGGGAACTGAGCCAGAGCAATGAAGCGGTCATAGAGCGGATTGCCCAGTGGCCGGAGAACGACACATTTACCATGGACGGCAGGACCTATTCCAAGGACGATATCATATGGTATAGGATTCAGTTTGAGGAAGGCGACCCGTACGAATGGCATGTGGACGGTGAATTAAAGCACAATATAGCGGTTGTATTTGATTTGAAAGGCGGAACACTGAATGATTCGGCTGACCCGCTGGTGACCTACAGCCTGCAGAAATACGGAGTGATTACAGACAACCTGATTCCTTCACTGGACGGAAGCGGATTCAGCGGCTGGAGGGTTGTGGATTCCATGGATGCTGACTTTAAGGCGAACCAGTTATATCAGGCAGCGGATATCAATAACCATGAGTTTACCGGCAGCGTTGCCTTTGAAGCAGTTTGGGATATCAATATGTACACTGTGAAGGTGGAGATGGTTGATAAGACAGTGCCTGCAAACGTGCTTGACAGCAGGCTTCTGGAGCAGGTGCCCTTTGGGTCGGACCCGGAAGCAGACGGCAGGCTCCACGGACTGATTCCCGAATCAATCGAGGGAACAGATGGAACCCACTATATCTATACCGGAATGATGCGCAAGTCCTATGAACCTGTCCAGGGGGTAAGGGAAAATGGAACCATAACCCTCTATTACATGGCGGATAACGATGGACCGGACCATAAACCGGATGGAATTCCGGATGCCTATGAGATTCAGTTTATCTATGAATCCTCGAATGAGCAGCAGGGACGTATCCGTGATAACCGTACAGGTGCATATGGAACCGTTACAGAGTGGAAGAGTCTGGTGGAACTTGATTCAGAAGGACGCATTGTCATTGGGGCAGATGGAGAGCCCGTATTCCTGGAGGATGGGGTGAGCCCCGATGCGGCGGTTACGGCCGAGGCATATTCTGGATATACTCTTTCCGGATGGAATGCAGCCATGGACGATGTGAATACAGAGTTTACCGATTTAAATGATATCAGAAGCAATAAGTATCAGCAGGATGCGGTATTTGCAGCCCAGTGGTCCGCAACCGGTGGAAATACTCCTGACGGCAGCGGCAGCGGAGGCTCCGGAGGTTCAGGCGGAAGCGGAGGTTCAGGCGGCTCCGGCAGAAGGTATGTTTCCACAGCGGGAGGTCCCGGAGCAGTTACCCTGGAGGATAACCAGGTTCCGATGGCCGAAGGGCCGGAAACAGACATGGCGGTTATTGATGATGGAGAGATTCCTCTGGCTCCTCTTCCAAAGACCGGAAATGTAATGGACAGAATGAGTCTGACATTCCTTCTCTCCGGTATCGTACTTACCCTGTCAGTATTTGACAGAAAAAGGCATATCAAATAAGGCATAAAGAGGTAGGGCACAGCAGTATGGAGATTTCCGTACTGCTGTGTTTTTTAATGAAACTTTAATAATCTTTTCACAATCTGACGTGGTGGAAATACGTTTGGATTTGGGATATAATAACTCCACCAAACAACAGGAGGCAATTTATATATGAAACAATATTATCCCAACCGTTTTAGAGACAAGGTAATGATCCTGACAGGCGCGGCCAGGGGCATTGGTGAGGCCACAGCCATCCGGGCGGCAAAGGAGGGCGCAAAGCTGGTACTGGTTGACCGGCTGAAGGAGGAGGGAGAGCGGGTGCTGGACGCTGTCAGGGCAGAAGGAGGCACAGCCATTTTCCTGAACCTGGACCTGTCAGCAGAGGAGCATGCAGCACAGATGGTGGATATGGCGGTTAAAGCCTATGGACATCTGGATATTGCCATTAACAACGCAGGAGTCATGGGAAATCCAAGCCCGCTCCATGAGCTGAAGCAGGAGCAGATGGACTATACCATGGCAAATAACTTTTATTCCGTATTTTTTTGCTGCAAGCATGAAATACAGGAATTTATGAAGGAAGGAAATGGAGGCGCCATTGTCAACAATGCGTCCATTGCCGGTCTCACAGGTCTTCCGGGCAATCCTGCCTATGTGGCATCCAAGCATGCGGTCAATGGTCTGACTAAGAATCTGGCCCTTGATTATGCCAGATACGGAATACGCATCAACTCCGTCAATCCGGCAGGCACCACCACGCCCATGGTAGCCGAGGCGTACGAGTATGTGAAAGCCCACAGGGAGGCTGCCATCAAAGCCGGTATGGACCCTGCCAAAGCCCAGTCCATGGCCGGGCAGAAGCGCACTTCCATGCTGGAGCGGGAGGCCACGGCAGAGGAGCAGGCAGCATCCATCCTGTTCCTTGTATCGGATGATGCCACCCATATGACAGGGGCAGCGGTGCAGACAGACGGGGGATGGACGTCCTTTTAGAAGCGTATGGCGTATGCAGTGCGTGCCAGAAACGCAGGGATGGTTTCAGGGAGGAGTCCGGGGGTTGGGTATTCCTTGTTCTGCCGGCCAAACTGTGATATCCTAATTCTATCATAACCTTAAATCTGTGGGATAATATCAGATTTAAAAAACAGCGATACATTGGAGGTAAATTAAAGATGCCAAACGATATGAAACCCCAAGCAGTGACTCCCCTGGCAGTGAATCCCCAAACAATGAAAGCCGCGGTCTACAAAGGAAAGGGAGTCATAACCCTGGAGGACCGTCCGGTTCCCACTCTGGAGGACCCCGGGGACGCCATCATAAAGGTAACCCTTACCACCATCTGTTCCAGCGACATACATATCAAGCACGGCGCTGTCCCAAGGGCTGTGCCGGGAACCATACTGGGACATGAGTTCGTAGGCATTGTTGAGCAGGCCGGCGAGGCAGTAAGAAAATTCAAGCCAGGGGACCGGGTGGCTGTGAATGTGGAGACTTTTTGCGGGGATTGTTATTTCTGCAGGCGGGGCTATGTCAACAACTGCACCCATGAACACGGAGGATGGGCGCTGGGATGCAGGATTGACGGCGGTCAGGCCGGATATGTCAGGGTGCCGTTTGCGGACAATGGCCTTACCCGGATACCCGATGAGGTGACGGATGAGGCGGCTCTTTTTACCGGCGACATCCTTTCCACCGGATATTGGGGTGCTTCCCTGGCGGAAATCAAACCGGCAGATACGGTTGCTGTTATCGGCGCAGGCCCCACCGGACTGTGTACCCTGATGTGTGCAAAGCTTTATGGTCCGGGAATGGTCATTGCGGTTGACACATCCAATGAACGGCTTAAGCTGGCAAAGGAGCAGGGACTGGCAGATGTGATACTCAACCCGCTGGACCAGGACGTGGAACAGGAGATAAGAAATCTGACACAGGGACGCGGCGCAGATGCCGTGTTGGAGGCAGCGGGAGGCAGGGACACCTTCCGGATGGCGTGGAGGATTGCCAGACCCAATGCAGTAGTCTGCGTGGTGGCCTTATATGAAGAACCGCAGGTGCTTCCTCTTCCGGACATGTACGGTAAGAACCTGGTCTTTAAGACAGGAGGAGTGGACGCTTCCTGCTGCGGGGAAATCATGAAGCTGATTAAGGCGGGAAAACTGGATACCAGCTGTTTGATTACACACAGGGCAAAGCTTCAGGATATCATGGAGGCCTATGACGTGTTCGAACATAAGAAGGACCATGTGATAAAGTACGCAATTGAGGTATCATAATCTTAAGGATATTCAGGGACATTTGGGATATATAAGAAAGAAGGAATGATTATGGGCAGAAACAGATGTATCACCATTGAGCGTCAGTACGGAAGCGGAGGAAGGGAGGTGGCCCGTATCCTGTCGGAGCGCCTGGAGATTCCCTGTTATGGGCGGGAGCTTCTGGCAGTGACAGCGGCAGACAACGGAATCAGCATCGAGGAACTGAAAAAGCTGGATGAAAAGCGGACCGGAAGCCTGCTTCATGATTTGGTGCTGTACGCCTTCCGCTTCCAGAACTACAACAAAATGCAGGAGCCCTTTGATATCAATAAGGAAGTGTCTGACACCATCCGCAGGCTGGCAAGTAAGGGGCCGTGTATCTTTATCGGAAGATGCGCTGATTTTGCCCTGGATGGAGAATGGGATGTGCTTAAGCTGTTTATTTATGCCTCTTCCATGGAAAAACGCAAACGCCGTATCTGCGAGGTAGACGACATAGCCTTTGAGAAGGCGGAGGAGGAGCTTAAGAAGCGGGACAGCCAGAGAAGCGATTATTACCATTATTTTACCGGTAAGAACTGGGGAGATATGGAAAATTATGACGCCTGCCTGAACACCTCCGTATTGGGGTATGAGGGCTGCGCGGACCTGATTGTGAAAATGATGGAATGACAGACAACCGCGCCAATGCCGTGAATCGGACGGATTCCCAACCGGAAATCCAACTGATTCACGGCATTTTTTCGTCTGTATGCAGGCCGGAGGAACCATACCGTCAATTAAACGGAGAAATCGTAAAAGTCAGGCTGTAATTTTGTGAAAAATAAACGGGTTGATTTTCATTCGCAAAATGCATATAATATTTGTCAAACACAACAGTTGTCAAACACATATAATTAAGGCGGGGAGGTGAGTACCATACAAGAAATATCCACCATGATTGAAAAAAGCAAACGAAGGTTTCTGTGCATTAAATTCAGGTCCTGCGGCCTTTCCTTTTCCGAGGGAATCGTGCTTCTGGTCATTGGCTACAGCAAATACGGCAACCAGGATACCATATCCAGCCTGTCCGGTATCGACAAATACCAGACAGCCAAGGTGCTGGCTGCCATGGAGGAACGGGGATATGTCAGGAGGGAGGTCAATCCTGGGAACAAGCGTGAAAAGCTGGTGTGCCTGTCGGATAAAGGAAAAGAGGCAGCCGATGCGCTGAAGGATATTATGGACCAGTGGGAGAAAATCATTTTTGCGGGAATTACCCCGGAGGAAGAACGGGCCCTGGAGCAGATTATGTGTAAAATCGTCGGAAATGTAAGGGAGTATGAGAGAAATATCGGAAGGGAGAAACTGTAACAACATGAAGCAGGCAAAATCCAAGAAAAAAATCATAGGGGCAGCGGCAGCCGCTATTCTGTGCGTCATTGTCCTGGCAATCATCTTCGGCCATGTAACGGGAGATGATTTATTATTTAAGAACAAGAAAAATCTGGTGGTGCAGTCCTATGTGACCATGGATGAGAGCAACATCAATGCGCTGACAGGCGGCCAGATTAAGGAGGTTCTGGTGGAGGAAGGGGAGCTGGTAAAGAAGGGACAGGAACTGGTCCGCCTGGACAGCGATACCCTGACTGCCCAGAGGGAACAGGCCCAGGCAGCCCTTGCTCAGGCCCAGGCAGCCTACCAGAGCCTGTTAAACGGCGCAACTGAGGAACAGATGAAACAGCTGCAGCTGGCGGTCCGGATTGCCCAGGCAAACCTGGAAAATGCCCAGGCATCCTATACCAGGATGGAGGCTGATTACCAGAGGACCCTGGCCCTGGTTCCGGCAGGAGCCGTATCCCAGTCCTCGGTGGATGCCCAGAAAGCAGCCCTGGCTTCTGCAAAGGCAGCCCTGGACAGCTCCCGTTCCAATCTGGAGATTTCCCAGAGCAAGCTTTCCGAAGCCCAAAACGGAGCCACGCCGGAGCAGATTGCCCAGGCCCAGGCCGGGGTGGACCAGGCCAAGGCAGCCCTGAAGCAGATTGACACCACCCTGGACAAATGCGTCCTCACCTCCCCTGTGGACGGACTGGTGACAACCGTGAATGTCAAGGCAGGGGATGTGGTGTCCTCAGGACTTCCCTCTGTGGTGGTTGCGGATATTTATGCCCCCTATATCACATGCGATGTGGATGAAATGAAGCTTCCCCGGGTAAAGCTGGACCAGGAGGTGGATATCTCCCTGGCAGCTCTGGGCAAGACGAAATACAAGGGAAAAGTGGTGCGGATTAACAAGGAGGCGGATTTTGCCACCAAGAAAGCATCCAATGAAGCGGACTGGGATATCCTGACCTATGGAATCAAGGTGACCTTTGACGACCTGGCAGAATTGCAGGATGAGCTGCGTTCCGGTATGACAGCCTATGTTGACTTTGGAAAGTGATGTGATGGTATATGAGAGAATGGATGAAACAGGCCGGAAGCCTGGCATCTTCTGTGAAAAAAAGGTACATAACAATTCCCATGCTGATTCTTCTTCTGGCGCCTACCATACTGAGTCTGCTCATGGGGGCGGAGTTCATTCACCTGCCCTTTCAGAAGGTTCCCACGGTCATTGTGAACCACGACCATTCGGAGACGGTCCAGAGCCTGATTCAGATGATTTCGGATAACAGGACCTTCGACGTCATTGCATGTACAGGTGAGGAGGATGACCTGAAGGAAGCATTTTACTATAATAAGGCACTGGCCGGCATCGTGATTCCGGAGCATTTTTCAGAAGATTTGCTCAACAGCCGGGAAGCCAAAATCATGATATTTAACGACGGAGCCCTGTCAACGGTTGCCAGCGGCATGAGGGGGACCATTGCCGAGGCCCTGGGAACCATCAAAAGCGGCTATATGCTGAAGCTGGCAGAGGGAAGGGGCATACCGCCCCAGGCAGCCATGAACCTGATTGCGCCCATGGGATATGTGACAAAGGCCATCAGCAATCCCTCCAAGAACGTGGCATATATGATGATGGAGGGCATTCTCCTTACCATTGTGCAGATAGGAGCAGGCTGCGTGGGTGCCTGTGTGTGCGAGCGGAAAAGCTTTGGAAGGCTGATGAAGAAGGCGGGGTTTATTACCGGTATTGCCTGTATTTCAGCCCTGGGCTGTATGGTGACCCAGAGCCTGTGCTTTGGTTTTCCCTATAAAAGCTCACCCTGGGCCGGTATCCTGATGACTGTATTCACCTGCTTCGGCATTACCCTTTTCGGGATACTCCAGAACCTGGGGACCGGGGGTAACTGCGAGGAGGCGGTGCAGAAATGCGGCATCATAAGTTTTACCATGCTGTTAGCCGGCTACACATTTCCGGTCATCTCCATGCCCTGGCCCTGTAAGTTTCTTACCTGGTTCATGCCAAATACCCATTACATATTGCCGCTCAGGGACATGGCTCTGGTGGAGCGCAGCTTTCTGAGCGAGGCCCATCATGTTCTGTGGCTCATGGGATTCAGCGCGGTAATGGTGCTTCTGGCGGCCAGGAAATTCAGGAATGTCAGGACAGAGGCGGGAAATCCGCTGACGGACAGTCACATGACGGAAAGCGGGGTGGCCGGGATATGATAAGCAGGATATGGAAGGAAGAGAAAAACACGGTCATCGGCCTGTTCATTTCCGTGCTGGCCGGTATGCTGCTGATTACTACTATCTGGAAAAATGATTACACGGAGGATGTTCCCTTTGGAATTCTGGATGAGGACCGTTCGTCCCTGTCCCAGTCCATTGTGAAGCAGTTCGGCATCAATCCCACGCTGGATATTGTGTATTATGCGGATTCGGAACAGGATTTAAAACAGGCCATCCTGGATAAGAAGATTGAGGCCGGCGTCATGATACCCAGGAATTTCAGCCGGGATATGTCCCTTAAGAAATCACCCCAGGCCGTGATATTTGCAGACTGCTCCAACATTATCACCGGAGGCGGGGCAGTGGGCGCGGCCTCGTCCGTGCTGGGAACCATGAGTGCGGGTATGCAGCTTAAGATGCTGGAGGGCAATAATTTCTACCCTTCGGCGGCCCAGACCAGCCTGGGTACATTTTCTTATGTGGACAGGACGTTGTATGAGCCCCAGGGGGATTATATCAGGAAAATGAGCTATCTGCTGGTTCCCTCCATCACCATGCAGACCTTCCTTATCTCATTTTTCATTCCGCTGATGATTCGAAAGAGAAAAGCCCTGGCGGCAGCTTCCCCGGATAAGCGGGGGGAGGAGCTGAAGGACGGAATCATCAGGACAGCCGTGGTGGCAGGCGGCGCGGTGGCGACCCAGTTCGCGGCCCTTTGCGCGGTGGGCTTGTATAAGAATATTCCGCTGAGAGGAGAAGTCGGGCTATATCTGTTCAGCACAGTGCTTTTCATGCTGGCGGCCGTGGCCTTCGGCGTGATGCTGGGGTCGTTTACCAGGCGGGTGGCCTGCTTTGCGCAGCTGTATATGATGTGCAGCAACCTGATTATATTTACCTCAGGGCTTATATTTCCTTTCTACCTGATGCCTAAGTGGCTCAGCATTGCTTCCAGGATATTTTCTCCCATTGCCAACATTGCAGTGGAGTTAAAGGCTGTAAACCTGAAAGGAATCGGCTGGGACGCTGCCTGGCCCCATCTGGCCGGAACAGCTCTGTATACCGTGTTCTGGCTGGCAGCCGGAGGCGCCCTGTACGCTATAAGCATTAAGAGGGAAAGGAAATGCATAGGAACAGGTGAAAAATAGATAGATAATTCAGTTAAAATCATGTATGATAGAGGGAGCAGCTTGGTGATAGACTGCTTTCTCTTTTTTTGTGATAACATACAGGGAATGGCAGCCAACAGTGTTTGGGGAATGGGGTGTTGTCTTGCAAGGCGCTGATACGGATATGATTGACGGCAGTATCTTTAAATCTATTTTCTGGTTTTCAATCCCTCTTCTGATTGGGAATTTTTTCCAGCAATTGTACAATACAGTGGATTCCTATGTGGTAGGGAATTTCGTCAATACCAATGCCCTGGCGGCGGTGGGGGCTTCAACTCCTGTCATCAACATGCTGGTGGGATTTTTCATGGGATTGTCCACGGGCGCAGGTGTGGTCATTTCCCAGTATTTCGGAGCCAGACGGGGGGAGGATATGAGCAGGGCGGTACACAGCTCCATGGCTCTCACAGGGATTTTGAGTATTGTGTTCACAGGGCTGGGGCTGCTGTACACAGGACCCCTCCTCAGGGCAATCGGGGTGCCGGAGGACGTTCTCCCCCATTCTTCTTTGTATCTGATGATATATTTCTGCGGAATCACATTTTCACTTTTCTACAATATGGGTTCGGGCATACTGCGCGCAGTGGGGGATTCCAGGCACCCTCTGTTCTATCTGGCAGTGGCCAGTATTGTGAACATTATCCTGGATTTTACCTTTGTGTGCGGGTTTCACATGGGTATTGCAGGCGTGGCCATAGCAACTATCATAGCCCAGGCAGTGAGCTCGGCCATGGTTATGTACAAGCTGATGCACACAGGGGAGGACTATAAGGTGGAACTGCGCAAGATACGGTTCCACAAGAAAATGATTCGGAAAATCATTGCCTTCGGCTTTCCGGCTGCCTGCCAGCAGAGCATCACGTCCTTTTCCAATGTGGTGGTCCAGTCCTACATCAACGGGTTCGGCACGGCTGCCATGGCCGGGTATTCGGCCACCTTACGGATTGACGGATTCCTCCAGCTGCCCCTGCAGAGCTTTAATATGGCAATCACTACATTTGTGGGGCAGAACATCGGCGCCCGTAAGTATAAGCGGGTGAAGAAGGGGATATTTGCTGCCTGGGTCATGAGCTCCCTGATTATCCTGGCCGGCTCCGTGGGAATGTATTTTGGCGCGCCCCTGTTAATCAGCGTATTTACAAATGACCCTCAGGTAATTGCAAACGGGAGCAGTATGCTCCGCATTTTTTCCCGTGCTTACATTGCCCTGGCCGTGGTCCAGGTACTCAACGGAGCCCTGCGCGGCGCCGGACTTTCCAAGGTCCCCATGTTCTTTATGCTGGGCTGCTTCGTGGTGCTGAGACAGATTTATCTGATGATTGCAGTGCCCATGACCCACAGCCTGATGGTGGTCATGGCTGGCTGGCCCATTACCTGGGTCGTCTGTGCGGCCGGTATGTTCCTGTACTATGTCAGGGCGGACTGGCTGCCGCAAGAGACTGGGATGGAGGGCAAAGAATGATTCCGGATAACCATTCCAAAGAGTGATTCACAGACAAGGTACGGTCAAGGCCGCCGCTGGATAAAAGCGGCGGCTTTTCAGTATTTATGCACAATAAAAGGTTAAAATATCAAAATGTGAAACAATTTTTCATAAAAATCGGATAATATTGACAAAAGCGTTCAAAGGAGTAATATAAAGTCATAGAAAGGAACTTATATGAAAAGTGTACTAGTCAGGATACAGGAATATTTTGCACAGGCCAGCGGGGCTGAGAAGGGTGTCCTCAGATTTTTAAGGGAAAATCCTGAGGAAGCAGCCGGATACAGCATAAAGCAGCTGGCGGACAAAACATTTTCCTCTGCGGCTACCATTGTCCGGCTGTGCAGGAAAATGGGCTTTGAGGGCTACAAGGAGCTGCAGAAATCGCTGCTGTATGAGTCGGCCCTGCGCAGGGAGAGCACGCGTCCCATGGAGCAGGAGATAAAAAAGGACGACAGCCTGGAGGAGCTGGTAAACAAGGTGACCTACAAGAATATTGTGTCCCTTGACAATACCAGGAAGCTGGTGGATTTGGACATTCTGAACCAGTGCGTGGACCTGCTGGACCGGAGCCAGACCGTGTATCTGTTTGGAATCGGCTCTTCCCTTTTGGTGGCCAGGGACATGTACCTGAAGCTCCTTCGGGTCAATAAGCCCTGTGTGATTTGCGATGACTGGCATGCCCAGCTTTTGCAGGCCAGAAACATCCGGTCCTGCGACCTGGCCCTGATTGTCAGCTACTCGGGCCTGACAGAGGAAATGATAACATGTGCCCAGGAGGCCAGGCTGAGGGAGGCGCCGGTCATCACCATATCCAGGTTCGAGCAGTCGCCGCTGGTCCGTCTGGCGGATTATAACCTGGCAGTGGCTGCAACGGAACTGATTTTCAGAAGCGGGGCCATGTCGTCCAGAATATCCCAGCTGAACATGATAGATATTCTGTACACTGCCTATGTCCACAGGCGGTATGATGAGTGCATGGAGCAGTTCAGAAAGACCCATATAGCCAAATCCGGGGGCACGGATGAAAAACAGAACGCATTGCAGGGGGAGGAAACACAATGATAGATTTGTCAGTGTTGGTAACAGAGAGCAGGAATGAGGAAACCATGGGGCTGGACCAGATGACGCCACTGGAAATCGTTGCCGCCATGAACCGGGAGGATGGGAAGGCGGTGGCAGCTGTTGGGGAGGTTCTGCCGCAGATTGCCCAGGCCATTGCATGGTGTACGGACAGCCTGAAGCAAAAGGGAAGAATCATCTACATTGGGGCCGGCACCAGCGGAAGGCTGGGGGTTCTGGATGCAGTGGAATGTCCGCCCACCTTCGGGGTATCCCGGGATGTGGTGGTGGGATTGATGGCCGGGGGCTCCGCTGCCTTTGTCAGGGCGGTGGAGGGAGCAGAGGACAGCCAGACCATGGGGGAGGAAGACTTAAAGGGCATTCATCTGACTCCGGCTGATATTGTCATAGGTCTGGCGGCCAGCGGAAGGACGCCCTATGTCATATACGGCCTCCGGTATGCCAGGAGGGTTGGCTGCAGGACCGTGGCAGTGTCCTGCAACCGGGATTCGGAGATAGGGAAGGAGGCGGACCTTGCCATTGAACCTGTGCCGGGCCCCGAGGTCCTGACCGGTTCCACCAGGCTGAAGGCCGGCACGGCCCAGAAGATGGTGCTGAACATGATATCCACAGGAAGTATGGTGGGAATCGGAAAGGTCTACCAGAACCTGATGGTGGATGTTGTGCAGACCAATAAGAAGCTGATTACAAGGGCGGAAAATATTGTCATGACAGCCACCGGATGCACCCGGGAAGAGGCCAGGGACTGTCTGGAGAAGGCAGAGGGAAGCGTAAAGCTGGCAATCACCATGATTCTGCTGCATTGCAGCGCAGAAGCTGCAGAGGAAAGACTAAATCGGGCAGGGGGGTATGTTCGGAATGCAATACAGGACGTATAAGGAAACCATGCTGCCCCAGTTGGTGCGGCTGTGGAAAGAGGAAGCAGTGCGTATCCGGTATAAGGCCTATGAGTCGCCGGAAGAATGGAAGGCGGAGCTTTTGGACAAACCGGATTTTGACCCGGAAGGGTGCATCCTGGCTTTTACGGATTCCGGCAGTCTGGCAGGATTTGTGACCGCTGTCAGCCAAAAGGAATTCCTGCCGGGACAAAACAACGATAACACGCCGGGATATATATTTATGCTGGCGGTAAAGGAGGAGTATGAGGGCAGAGGCGTGGGCACCGGTCTTTTGGAAAAGGCGGAAGCATACCTGAAAGCCCAGGGAAAGCATGAAGTAAGAATCAGCCACAAATGTCCCGTTAAAATGTCCTGGTACATAGACCGGGAGGGGCATGAACATAACAAGGCGCCGGGAATCAGGACAGATTCCCCGGGATACGGCTTTTTTCTGAGAAGGGGGTATGAGCTGGTACAAAAAGAGGTTTCTTATTATCTTGAACTGGAAAAATTTTACATTCCGGCAGATATACAGGAACGCATCCTGAAGCTGGAGCAGGAGGGGATAAGGACAGCCTGGTTTGACGGCGCCAGGAATTTCGGGTATGAGGAAATGTTTGGGCGTCTGAAGGACCAGTCCTTTCTGAAAAAGTTTCGCGACGGAATCAGGGAACATAAGAAAATCCTTATAGTGGAGGACAGGGACGGCAGGGTTATGGGCACGGCCGGAACCGTTTATCCGGAGAAGAACGGACGCGGATTTTTTTCGGCCCTGGCAGTGGACCCGGCTGACGGGGGAAAGGGAATCGGCAATGTATTGTTCTTCAGCCTGTGTCAGGAGCTTAAGGACATGGGGGCGGAATACATGACGCTTTTTGTAACGGAAACCAATTTTGCCAGAAGAATTTATGAGAAGGCAGGTTTTATGGCAGTACAGGAGTGGGCGATACTTAAAAAAATGGTATAGGCAAGGGATAAGAAAGGGGAAGGTATCTTATGACAAAGAAAGAGCTGGCGCAGGCAATCTGCAAGTTAGTGGATGAATCCAACATCAGGACCATAGCAAACTGCTACACCCGGGTCAGGCTGACCGTAAAGGACCCGGAAAAAATGAAACGGGAGGAGCTTAAAAAGCTGGACGGCGTACTGGGAGTCATTGAGGAGGGGCACAATGTCCAGCTGGTGCTGGGACCGGGCACTGCGGCGGCAGTGGCCCAGCTTATGAGCGATATGACCCATATTAAAAGCGAGGAAGTGGATGAAGCCGTTCTGCTGAAAGAGGAAAACAGGGCAAAAAATAATGTCCCCTACAAGAACATGCTGAAAAAGATAGCCAATATCTTTATTCCCATCATTCCTGCGTTCATTGCCTGCGGACTGGTGGTTGCGGTCTATGAATCATCCTATGTATTTTTCCCGGGCTTTCAGGATACGGCTTTCGGCAAGATAATGAGCGCCCTGGCCTACTCAGTCTTTACCATCCTGCCCATCATTGTAGGGTATAACACATCCAAGGAATTCGGCGGAAGTCCCATCATCGGGGCTGTGCTGGCCTCCATACTGAACAGCTCCTCCCTGGCCGGGGTACAGCTGTTCCATGTGTCCATTACCCCCGGACGCGGCGGCGTGATATCCGTGCTGATTATTGCTTATGTGGCAGTGCTGCTGGAAAAACAGCTTCAAAAAGTGATTCCGGATTTCCTGGACATGTTCCTGCGGCCGCTGATTACAGTCTGCGTCATGACCTTTGTGGGCCTGATGGTGTTCCAGCCCATAGGCGGTTTCATATCAGAGACCATCGGAGCCTTTGTCAGCTTCATCATTTATAAGGCACCTGTGCTGGCCGGCCTGGCCTCAGCCATCTACCTGCCTCTGGTAATGACAGGAATGCACCATGGACTTATAGCGGTCAACACCCAGCTCATAGCGGATTTCGGCGTGACCTATCTGCTGCCTGTTACCTGTATGGCCGGAGCCGGACAGGTGGGAGCTGCATTTTATGTGTACCTGAAAACCAAGAACCAGAGACTGAAGAAGACCATTAAGAATGCGCTTCCCGTGGGAATGCTGGGCATAGGGGAACCCCTAATGTGGGGCTGTACCATTCCCCTTGGAAAACCGTTCATAGCATCCTGTATCGGCGGCGGAATCGGCGGAAGCGTCATGGCAGTGATGAAGGTGGCTGCCAAGGTTCCTGAGCTGTCGGGAATCCCGCTGGCCTTCATTACAACCAGATTCCCCCTGTATTTCGTAGGTCTGTTCGCATCCTATGCCGCCGGCTTCATTGTATGCCGTCTGATGGGATTTACGGACCCTGAGGATTAGGGCAGAAAGCACGATGCCGTATGAAAAAGATTAAAAATGCCTAACCCACATTGCCATTGACTAACAGACTTCCTGATGTTTACAATATAAGTAAATAGAAGGGCGGGTATGAACGCAGACAGTAATGGAGGTGCAGCGATGCAGTCATTGGCAGAGATTAAGGTAGGACATGCCTGTACCATTAAATGGATGTTGGGAAATCCCCAGGTTATGGAGTTTATGCACCGGTATGGCATCAGGGAGGGAAGTACCATCAATGTGCTCCAGCAGGGAAGGGACAGCATGATAATTGGAATGAACCATATCCGTCTTGCAATTGGAAATGAGGTTGCGGAGCGGATTAAGGTATGAGACGGGCAGGAAAATAGTCAGGAAAGCAGGCATAAAGACAGAGGCATAAGACAGGCCGCTGATATCCTTTTTGGAATATCGGCAGCCTGTTTTCATATTTCAGGATGTATGGCAGACAAAGGATAGGTCCTGTCAATTTATTGAAATTTTATATTTATTTAATAAAAATACACTTTATTTTCAACAGCCATAATGGTATCCTGTAATGGTTTATATGTAAACTATATATATGTATGATAAACAAGGAATCAGGAGGGAGGTTCCCTATGGCATTTATTAATTTTAAGGACCAATGGTTTCAGGAGCTTCGCAAGGTAAACTGGCTGGTCCGGGAAAAGGTGGAGGAAATGTGCAGGCCCTTTGGCATTACCCCGGAGCAGGGAAGGTTTCTCAACCATCTCTTTCTGGCGGACGGTCAGGTAAACCTGACACAGTTAAGCCAGAGCCTGCATGTAACCAAAGGAAACTGCTCCATGTTTTGCCGGCGCCTGGAAAGAGCCGGCCTAATCGCAATGGTTAAGAATGAAAAAGATGCCCGTTTTATAAACGTCGTCCTTACCGAAAAGGGCCGGGCATTGGTTCTGGGCATGAAGGAGCAGATGGGCAGCCATTCTGAGAAGGATACCATGAGCCGGGAGGACCTGGAGACTATCTTAAAAGGGTTAAAATGTCTGGAACAGTATTTGACTAGGAGGTAGAACATGAAAAAAATATTTGCAGAGCTAAGGGCATTCAGGCTGGAGCTTCTATGTGTGCTGGTCAGCGTGGCGGCCGGAGTGGGGGCCACACTGGGCCTTCCCACCTATCTGTCGGATATCATCAACAAAGGAATCGCGGATAAGGATATGAATTACATTCTTCACACCGGCGCCATCATGCTGGGAATCGCCATTCTGGGAATGGTCTGTAATATTACCACAGGCTTTTTTGCTTCCAGAATCGCCCTGGGACTGGGGAGGAATGTGAGAAGCAGGATTTTTTCAAAGGTGGAATATTTCTCGCAGGCGGAAATTGACACATTTTCCACTGCATCGCTGATTACGCGCACCAACAATGACATTACCCAGGTACAGAATTTTATGGTCATGTTCCTGCGCATCATTCTGACAGCCCCTATTATGTGTGTGGTGGGCATCATGCTGGCTTACAGCAAAAACCCGAAAATGTCCAGCATCCTTGTGGTATCCATGCCGGTGATGGTGCTGGTTATCAGCCTGATTGGAAGAAGGGCCATGCCCCTGTCCAGAAAGATGCAGACCAGGATTGACCGGATTAATCTGATTATGCGGGAAAAACTCTCCGGCATCCGCGTTATCCGGGCCTTTGGGACCGAGGATTACGAGGAACAGCGCTTTGACGGGGCCAACAAGGACCTGATGAACAATGCCATGAAAATGATGCATGCCATGTCGCTGCTGGGCCCGTCCCTGATACTGATATTAAACCTGACCGTGGTGGGGCTTCTCTGGCGCGCCGGCCAGGGCATCGGCGCGGAGCCTGTAATGCCAGGGGATATTCTGGCAATTATCCAGTATGTCATGCAAATCATGATGTCGGTGACCATGCTTTCCATGATTTTCGTCATGTACCCCAGATGTGCCGCTTCTGCGGACCGTATCTGCCAGGTGCTGGATACGGAGAATTCCATAGGGGACCCGGCGGTTCCCAGGGCACCCGAGGGGCAGAGAGGTTATCTGACATTCCGGGATGTAAGCTTTTATTTTCCGGGGGCAGAAGCGCCGGCTGTCAGTCATGTGAGCTTTGAGGCAAAGCCGGGAGAGACCACGGCTATCATCGGAAGCACGGGCAGCGGCAAGACGGCCCTGGTGGGGCTGATTCCGCGTTTCTATGATGTACAGGAGGGAGAGGTGCTGGTGGACGGAGTCAATGTAAAGGACTATGACCGCAGGACCCTCCGGAAAAAAATCGGTTACGTGCCCCAGAAGGCCCTGCTGTTCAAGGGAACGATTATGGAAAATATCCGTTTCGGCGATGATTCGGCCAGCGATGAGCGGGTGCGGGAGGCGGCAGCCATTGCCCAGTCCACGGATTTCATTGAGGATAAACCGGATGGATTTGATTCATCCATTGCCCAGGGCGGAAGCAATGTCTCAGGAGGGCAGCGGCAGCGTCTGGCAATCGCCAGGGCCATTGTCAGGAAACCGGAGATATATGTGTTTGACGACAGCTTTTCCGCTCTGGATTTCAAGACGGACTCAGCCCTGCGCCAGGCCCTGGCCAGGGAGACAGGAGATGCCACGGTGGTTATTGTGGCCCAGCGTGTCAGCACCATCATGAATGCGGACCGGATTATTGTTATGGATGAAGGGAGGGTCATGGGAATGGGCACCCACAGGGAGCTTTTAAATACCTGTGAAACCTATCAGGAAATTGTCCGCAGCCAGTTATCAGAGGAGGAGATGAGTGCATGAAACAAGTGAATGTCAGCAGAACAGATAAGAAAATCAATACCAAAGGCACCATGGGCCGTCTGTTCCGTTTTATGAAGCCATACCGCATCCGAATCATTCTCATGGTGTTCTGTCTTGTGCTGGGAGCTGTGTTTACCACCCAGGGACCGTACACCCTTGGCCGGGCCATGGACGCGCTGGTGGCTGTGGCGGCGGACAGCACAGGCGTTCTCCGGGGCTTTAAGGCGTTTGCCGCCGTATTGCTGCAGCTGGGCTGCGTGTATGTGCTGGCTTTTCTATTCAACTATACCGGACAGTACATTGTGGCAGGGGTGGCGGAGCGGACAATGCATGATTTGAGGATGGCAGTGGACAAGAAAATCCGCCGTCTGCCCCTGGCCTATTTTGACAGCAATACATTCGGGGATGTGTTAAGCCGCGTTACCAATGATGTGGATACCATAGACACATCCCTCCAGCAGAGCATCAGCCAGGTTATCACAGCTGTCTGCACCATGGTATTCATATTTGTGATGATGCTGGTGGTCAGCCCTATCCTGACCCTGATTGGCATCTGCGTCATCCCTGTCTGCGGACTGGTGAGCATGAAGGTGGTAAAACATTCCCAGCGGTATTTCCAGGGGCAGCAGTCAGCCCTGGGTGAGCTTACCGGGTATGTGGAGGAGATGTACAACGGACAGAACGTCATTGCGGCCTTTGGAAAAGAGGAGGACATCATCGGGAGCTTTGAGGATATCAACAGCCGCCTCTATGACAATGGCTGGAAGGCGCAGTTTTCTTCCAGCATCATCATGCCCCTGACGCAGGCCCTGACCAATATCGGCTATGTGGGGGTGGCGGTTGTCAGCGGATGGCTCTGTATCAACGGCCGGCTGAGCATAGGAATGATTCAGTCCTTTATCCAGTATCTGCGCCAGTTCTCTCAGCCCATCAACCAGATATCCAACATTGCGAATATCATGCAGGCAACCATGGCAGCGGCCCAAAGAGTGTTTGAATTCCTGGATGCGCAGGAGGAAGTACCGGAAGCAGAGCATTCCCAATTCCCCCAAAATCCGGAAGGAAATGTGGATTTCAACCACGTACAGTTCGGATATGCAGAAGGCCGGACCCTGATTCATGATTTGGACCTCCATGTACACGCCGGCGATAAGATTGCCATTGTGGGACCCACCGGAGCGGGAAAGACCACCCTGGTCAACCTGATTCTCCGCTTTTACGATGTAAATGGAGGGAGCATCACCATTGACGGCGTGGATGTGCGGGATATGAAGCGGGGGGCCCTGCGTTCCATGATAGGCATGGTACTGCAGGATACATGGCTTTTTGCAGGCACCATAAAAGAGAATATACGCTATGGAAGGCTGGATGCCACCGATGAGGAGGTCGTTGCCGCTGCCAGGGCAGCCCACGCCAACGGATTCATTATGGCCATGCCGGGAGGCTACGAAATGCAGCTCCATGAGGGCGCTTCCAATATCGCCCAGGGCCAGCGGCAGCTTCTGACCATTGCCCGGGCCTTCCTGTCCGACCCGGAAATCCTGATTCTGGACGAGGCAACCTCATCCGTGGACACCAGGACCGAAGTGGCTATCCAGAAGGCCATGAACAAACTGATGGAAGGCCGGACCAGCTTTGTCATCGCACACCGTCTGTCCACCATCAAGGATGCGGAACTGATTGTGTATATGGAACACGGAGATATCAAGGAGGTGGGAAACCACCAGGAGCTTCTGGCCAGGGGAGGCTATTATGCGGCGTTGTATAATAGCCAGTTTGCGGCTGAGAATGCGGGGTAAGACGGCCGGGGAGCTTTCACGATGTAAGCCCCCGGTGCTCCTGCGTTTGGGAGGTACGAATCCTCAGGTATAAAAACAGACCGGCTATGTTCTTCGTTTTACGAAGCACATGGCCGGTTTGTTATATGATGGCTTCAGACAGCTGAGATTATGGGGGGCACTATCTTTTCCGTATTCTCATTTCCGCATATGCAATTATCTGATACAACACCCCCGACACAATACATAGTATCACAATGGAAGTCACCACCATGGTCATGGCAAAGGTCTGTGAACCATAGGTGATGAGATATCCCAGTCCGGCCTTGGCGGACAGGAACTCACCGATAATCACGCCCACCAGGCACAGTCCGATGTTTACCTTCATATTGCTGATAACAAGGGGCAGGGAACCGGGCAGCAAGACCTTTAGAAGCACATCCCTGCGGCCGCCTCCCAGGGAGTAAATCAGTTTAATCTGTTCTGTATCCATCTGGGAGAATCCTGTGTACAAGGTCAGAATGGAGCCAAATACAGCCACGGACACAGCAGCCACCACAATGGTCCGCATGTTATTGCCCAGCCATACTATCAGAAGGGGGGCCAGAGCGGATTTGGGAAGGCTGTTCAACAGAACAAGGAAGGGCTCCAGCACCTGGGCCACGCTTTTGCTGGACCACAGAAGCAGGGCGCATGCCAGGCCGAAGACGGTGCACACGGCAAAGCTGATAAGGGTTTCCATAAGGGTTACCCCTGTGTGGAGGAACAGGCTTCCGTCCTTTGCCATGGAAACCAGGTATTTTGCAATCATCACAGGAGAGCTGAAAATGAAGCTGTCAATCCAGTGCATGTCGGCAGCCAGCTCCCACAGTGCCAGAAGAAGGACCAGCAGCATGACGCGGCATATGGTCACCTGGCGGTGGCGCCGTATTTCGCGGGCCACATATTCCTGCTGGGCAACAGACATGTTGCAGGCCGATACAGGCTGTTTATCTTTATTCATATGTCCTCAGCTCCTTCCATACCATATTAAAGTAAGTGGAAAATTCCGGGCAGTTCCTGCGGTCCAGGGAACGGGTGCACATATCCGGAAAATCAATGGACAGGATTTTCTTTACCCTTCCGGGACGGGGGGACAATACCACAATGCGGTCAGCCACGCTGATGGCCTCAGACAGGTCATGGGTCACCAGTATGGCGGTCTTGTGTGTCTGACGGATAATGGAGCTGATGTCGTCGCACACAGACAGCCGGGTCTGGTAATCCAGGGCCGAAAACGGTTCGTCCAGGAGAAGAAGGTCCGGCTTAAGGGCCAGGGTGCGTATGAGGGCTGCCCTCTGACGCATGCCGCCGGATAATTCCGACGGTTTGGCGTATTCAAAACCGGCCAGACCGTAGGCTGCCATCATTTCCAGCAGTTCCTGCCTGGCAGGTTCGTCCAACCGTTTTTGAATTTCAAGTCCAAGGGATATATTGGAGAAAATATTTCTCCATTCAAATAAATGGTCCTTCTGCAGCATGTATCCAATGGCAGAAGGAGATTTGGTCAGGGGGGCGCCGTCTATGTTGATGGTGCCGCCCTCAGGCTGTGTCAGTCCGCACAGCATGGACAGAAGCGTGGACTTGCCGCATCCGGAAGGTCCCACGATAGCCAGGAATTCCCCGGGGGACACATCAAATGATATATGGTCAAGGGCCAGCGTCTCACCATCCAACGAATGGTAGGAATAGCTGACCCCGTCTACTTCCAGTTTGGGAATCATGAAGAAGCTCCTTTCAATTAGAAATCAATTCCTTGATTTATTATATGTAGACAACGGGAAACCGTTCGCCCGGAGCATGAAAAATAAAACAGGCCCCTGCCGCTTGGACACGGCAGGAAGCCTGCATGATGACAATATGTATGGAAAGCATAATTCTTACTTCTGGTAACTCCAGCTCACCGGCGTCGGCCTGGCGGAGTCAAATACCCCGGCAGCGTCAAACAAATCAGTCAGACGTTTTTTGGACGGGTCGGTCTGGACCAGGTCTTCATAAAGACGGTAGCCGTCCAGGTTTCTTCTGGCCATGCGGAAGTAATTTGTTCCCATCTGGGACCAGTATGGCTTGCTGGCGTCCACATTGCAGAAGTAGCGGAATCCCTTGGATTCCAGATAGGCAAAGCGCGGATTGTCCTGATGGTAGGGGCGCCAGTCGGCAATGTCGTTGCCGTAGGGATAGAGAAGGATATCGGTGGGGCCTATCAGGGATTCCACCTCGGCCTCCCATTTATCCGTATCGGTGCGGAACCGTTCCTCCTCAATGGCAAATCCGGCCTCCGGGGCATCCGCCACCCCCAGGTGGAGATGTCCCCAGCTGTGGGAAGCCAGCTCCCAGCCATTGTCCTTCAGACACTGGGCCACCCTGGCGGCCTGTTCCCGGTCAGCCTCATAGGTGGGACTGTCCTGGTAGGAGGAGGCGGTCCTGTATCCCAGTATGCCTTCATAGCCTGTAAATGCAATAATGGCCCTTGCTCCCTTATAGGAAAAGTCAGGGTGTTCCTGTATGAAGTCCTCTAAAAGCGGAATCAAATCATAGGAACCAGTGGATGTGGTGCCGTCGTCCATTACCATCTCGCAGGCGGGCTTGCCATTTTCGCCAATCACGATTCGTTTGGCAAATCCGTCTCCGTCCATGTAGGGATAATAACAGACATCATCCTGGGACATGACAAAGGGCTTCTTCCCCTCCGGCAGCATGATGCTGCCTTTTACAAAGCGGACATTTCCGTTCTCGTCCGGAGCTTCGTAGGCAACATCGTGGATGCGGACCAGCACATAGCCTTTCACGTACATCTCTTCCAATATCTTAAGGAATTCATCCTTGGTAGTCATGACGGAATTATAGTTGGCGCTGTCCGTATCCCCGTCAAATGCCTTGGATGTATCCATGATAAGGGAGTGGAAAAAAATGTGGGTGACAGCATTCATGTCAGCAGGGACCAGGGCTGCCTTCTGGGATTCATACCGGGCCAGGGCCTCCTTTATGCGGGAGTCCTCAAGGTCCAGGCCGCTGGTGTTAATAAGCTCTGCCGCCTTGTCGTAGTCATAGCCCATGGCAATGCGGTCAGCCTGGGCTATAAGCCGGGAAATATCGTCCTGGGGCGCATCCGCGGACGGCTGTTCAGATGTGCCGGAACCGTCTCCGGAAACACCGCCTGGGGAATCAGGACCATGGGAACCGCTGTCTCCGGCCGGATTACGGGAGCCATCCTGCCCGGATGTGGCAATAACCTGGACCGTTCCGTCCCCGGACGGCTGTTTCGCTAAAACAAACCGGTAGAGAGCGAAGATACCGCCCCCTACCAGTACAGTGATTGCTAATAATAAAATGAATGTGGGAAGATGCCGTGACATCCGTGCAAGCTTCTGCCTGCGCCTGCGGGACTGCCGGCGTCTGAAATCTGCTCTGCTCATAAAAATTCTCCTGTATCTGATACTTGCCTACTCATTATAGCATAGATTCCATGAAGTGGGTACTATGAAAGAAAAAACAAATATTGGAATTGAAATTCATCCTGTTCCGTGGTATGTTTAAGTTGATATGAATAAACATAAAGGAGAACATAATCATGGAAGATATGGTAAAAGATTCTAATTGCGCATATTGTATGCAGGGCGAACTGGTGGCTAAGTTCGGTTATCCTGTGTGTGAGATGAAGACAGGCTTTCTCTATGTATTCAAGGAGCAGAGCAAGAAGGGCAGGGTTGTTCTGGCGCATAGGAAACATGTCAGCGAGCTCATTGACCTGACCGATGAGGAGAGGAATGATTATTTTGCAGAGGTGGCCCAGGTGGCCCGCGCCGTACATAAGGTATTCCATCCGGACAAGGTAAATTACGGCGCTTACGGCGATACAGGACATCACCTGCATTTTCACATTGTTCCCAAGTATGAGGGCGGCGAAGAATGGGGCGGTACCTTTGAGATGAACAGCGGAAGGACCATGCTCACAGACGCTGAGTACGAGAAGATGGCAGAGGATTTAAGACAGGCGCTGAAGGAAGTATAATTATAATAAGGTAGGGAAAAATGCAGCAGAATCCGGTACAATCCGGTCCTGCTGCATTTTTTTGCGGTAAAATCAAGGCTTTGCGGGCATAAGCTGTCTGTCCACTCCCATACAATTAGTAGCAGATGATTTTATTGGAGGAAAATATGAGACGGTTTGCAGCGATATTATGCTCAGTAGCAATACTGGCCTCCTACCCCGGGATTGCCGCCCTGGGACAGGAGCCGGAAATCGCCATCCCCGTGGGAGCCGGGGTATCAGGGAGCAGCCTCTATGGACAGGAAGAAGGACAGACAGGGGGAAGCGGGCAGGCAGCGGGTAACGGGCAGGCAGCGGGAAACGGGCAGGCAGCGGGAAGCGGGCAGGCAGCGGAAGGTGCGCAGACAGCGGGAAGTGCGCAGACAGCGGGTAATGGGCAGGCAGCGGGAAACGCCCAGGCAGCGGAGGCGCCAGCGGACCAGTCCCAGACAGCGGTCCAGATAGCCGCACCATCGGCCATACTCATGGAGGCGTCCACGGGGCAGGTAATCTATGAGAAGAACGCCGATGAGAAACGCAGTCCTGCCAGTGTTACCAAGGTCATGACGCTGATACTGATTTTCGATGCCCTTCAGTCCGGGAAAATCCAGCTGACGGACGAGGTGGTCACCAGCGCCCATGCCAAATCCATGGGAGGTTCCCAGGTGTTTCTGGAGGAGGGTGAGAAACAGACCGTGGAAACCCTGATTAAATGTATTGTAATCGCATCCGGCAATGACGCGTCCGTGGCCATGGCTGAGTTCATAGCAGGCACCGAGGATGAATTTGTGAGGATGATGAATGAAAGGGCGGCCGGCCTTGGCATGGCTAATACCCATTTCGTGGATTGCTGCGGACTGACGGAGTCAGCGGACCATTACACCACGGCCAGGGATATTGCCGTCATGAGCCGTGAGCTAATTAACAAATATCCGCAGATACATAATTATTCCACTATATGGATGGAAAATATCACCCATGTCACAAAACAGGGGACTAAGGAATTCGGCCTGTCCAATACGAATAAGCTGCTTAAGATGGCAACTAATTTTACGGTCACCGGCCTTAAGACAGGTTCCACATCCATCGCCAAATACTGCTTGTCAGCAACAGCGGAAAAGGACGGGGTGCGCCTTATCGCCGCCATCATGGCTGCGCCGGATTTCAAGGCCAGGTTTGGAGATGCCCAGACCCTTCTCAACTATGGTTATGCAAACTGCAAGCTCTATGAAGACAAGGAACACCTGCCCCTGCCCCAGATGCCTGTCACGGGAGGCGTGGAGGATGAGGTGGGTCTGACTTACGAGGGAACCTTTTCCTACCTGAGCCTTAAGGGTGAGGATTTGGGAGCCATTGAGAAGAAGCTGGTGCTTCTGGAATCCGTGCCTGCTCCGGTGGAGCCTGGCCAGAAGGCAGGTGTGCTGGAATATTCCCTGGGCGGCAAAAAGCTGGGAGAGGTTAATGTGCTGACCAACGCGAGCATACGGGAAGCCGGATATATGGACTATCTGAAGAAGCTTGTGGGGGCTTGGAAACTGAACCGGCAGTAGGATGTGTTCCGGGGTATTGAATGTATAGATAGGGAATATACAGGTATGGAATGCGCAGATGTTAAATGTGTGAGTGAAAAATATAGGGTATTAAATCGGCTGCTCTCCTGATGGAGAGCAGTTTTTTTGGCAGAAATATAAATAGCCGGATACGGCTTCGTCTATTTTTAACAATGGATTTAATGCCATTTAAAACACATTTTCGGCGTATTATCTTAGAAGGTTTTTGTGATAACGCGGCAGTTGAAAAAGCACCAATAATATTAATTGACAGCAGCACAAATATAATATATATGACAAACGTGATTCTGTCACAACCTCCTGGGCATATAAAAAATGCATAAAAATACCCCCCTAATTAGGAAAAAGCCCCCCTTATTTGTAAAACTGAAGCTTGGTATAATAGAACCAGAGATAGAAGTCAGATAATGGATTATGAAGAAGGACAGGTGGCTGAGAATGAACGAAACAATTGTTTCCATGGAGAACATTTGTAAGAGTTTTCCGGGAGTCAAGGCATTGGACCATGTGCATTTTGAACTGCGCTCAGGGGAAGTCATGGCGCTTCTGGGAGAAAACGGTGCGGGGAAGAGTACACTGATGAAGGTGCTCAGCGGTGTCTACACAAGGGATGAGGGGACGGTGGAGATATTCGGCAGGGCGTACGGCGACATGAATCCGAAGCAGGCCCAGGAAGCCGGAGTGGCAATCATCCATCAGGAACTGAACATGTGCAGGCATCTGTCAGTGACGGAAAACATGTTCCTGGGACGTGAGAAGGTAAAGGGCATGGTTCTGTCAAATAAGGAGATGGAGGAAGAGGCCAGAAAGATTCTGGATGAGCTGAAAATAGATTTGGACCCCCATCAGGTGGTGGGCGACCTGCCTGTATCAAAGCAGCAGATGGTGGAGATAGCCAAGGCCCTTTCCACCCATGCGAAAATCCTGATTATGGATGAACCCACATCTGCCCTGACAGCCAGGGAGATAGAGGACTTATTCCGTATCATACACAGTCTGAAGGAAAAGGGATGCGGAATCGTGTACATTTCCCACCGGCTGGAGGAGCTTCAGTCCATTGTGGACCGTGTGACCATCATGCGGGACGGACAGTACATAACAACCATGGATTTCCGGGACACCACCCTGGATGAGATTATCGCCAATATGGTGGGACGTGAAATCAAAGAGAAATTCCCCCGGGTTTCCTGTGAAAAGGGAAAGAAGGTTCTGGAAGTAAAGAACCTGAATGCAGGCAGGATGGTGCGGGATGTGGATTTCTCGCTGTATGAAGGGGAAATCGTGGGGTTTGCAGGTCTGATGGGAGCGGGAAGGACCGAGACTACCAGGGCCATATTCGGCATCGACCCCAAGGAGAGCGGACAGATTTTCCTGGACGGTAAGGAGGTCGCCATTCACAAGCCTGAGGATGCCATTCAGGCCGGAATCGTGCTTGCCCCTGAGGACAGGAAAAAGGACGGACTCTGCACCAAACTGAGCATCCGGCATAATATAGCCCTTCCCAATCTGGATTTGCTCTGCAACAAGATGGGCGTGGTAAGCAGGTCCAGGGAAGATGAGATGTGCCGGAAGGTGGTGGCTGACCTGAAGGTTAAAACCCCGAATGTGGATGTGAATGCAGGTAACCTCTCCGGCGGCAACCAGCAGAAGGTGGTTGTGGGGAAATGGCTGGCCCGCAATTCCAGGGTGGTCATATTTGATGAGCCTACCAGGGGAATTGATGTGGCTGCCAAGGTGGAAATATATAATCTGATGAACCAGTTAAAGCAGCAGGGAATTGCGGTCATGTTCGTGTCCTCGGAGATGCCGGAAGTCATGGGAATCGCTGACAGAATCGTGGTCATGTGCGACGGCCGCATCACCGGTGAACTGATGGCCAGGGAGGCTACCCAGAACAGTATTCTGACACTGGCGACCAGGTTTGAGAAGAAGATAGACGCCAAGTGCTCATAACGAGCCACTGCACTAAGCTCGAAGAAACCTCGCTAAGTGCCAGTGACATGTATCGCACGTAAGCGTCCAAGGGACGGACGCCAAGTGCTCATAACTAGGAGGAGAAAGGTATGAATCACAAGAATCAAGGGGCCCTCAGACAGTTTTTGAATATAAGGGGCATGAGGGGAGCTCTGACTGCCTTTGCGGGACTCATTGTCATTTACATAGCATTCGGAGCAATTAATCCAACTGTATTTTCAGGGCAGAATGTTACCAATCTGTTTCGTTCCATGTCAAAGTATCTGATTATCGGTATTGGACAGAGCTATGTGCTCATAACAGGCAATATTGATTTGTCCATCGGTTCCGTGGTGGGCATGAGCGCTATGATATCGGCGACCCTGATGACCCACGGAGTCAATCCCATGGCCGCCATACTCATTACATTGGTCTGCTGCCTGGCCATCGGCGTGATAAACGGCATTCTGGTGGGGAAATTCCAGCTTCCGCCATTCATAGCAACCCTGGGAACCATGTTCGTGGCCAGAGGCGTGGCTTATATGGTAAACGGAAACCGCAACACGGATGCCATCAGCTCCGGCATCGGCAAGGAAGCTGCTGATAAGTTCCAGGCATTTTTTTACTACGGAAAGACAGCCGGCGTGTTTAATACCTTCTGGATTGCCATGGTACTGTTTATCGCATTCTTTTTCCTGCTCTCCAAGACCAGGACCGGCCGTCATATATACGCCATTGGTTCCAATGTGGAGGCCGCCAAGCTCTCCGGCGTCAGCGTGGTGGCAACCGTTACAAAGACATATCTGGTCAGTGCCTTCTGTTCCTTTGTGGTAGGTCTGATTCTCTGCGGCCAGGCTAATATGGGAAATATGGAAGCAGGCAATATGTATGAGATGTATGCAGTGGCGGCCGGTGTTATCGGCGGTATCTCCCCTCTGGGGGGAACCGGAATCCTGCTGGGAACCTTTGCGGGTGCGGCAGTGTGGCAGACCCTTGAGAACGGACTTAACATGATTGGGGTACAGGTGGGAATCCAGCGCCTGGTTATCGGCATCATTGTGGTGTTTGCAGTGCTTCTGGACGTGGTGCTCCGCAAGGGAATGCTCATAAGGAAACGTCCGGCAGCGGAAAAGAAAGCTTAATAACCTGTGGAATTAGACGTCGCGGGCCAGCACCCCTGACGCTAATATAAAATGTATGTGAAAGTGAACATGCGTGTACGCAAAAAAGGAGGAAATGCAATGAAAAAAATGTTAGCACTGGCTTGTTCCCTGGGCCTGGCTGCGTCCCTTATTACCGGGTGCGGCAGCAAGACTGAGGATGTGTCGGCCACCACCGCAGCGCAGTCATCGGCAGAAGCAGCAAAGACAGAAGCACCGGCAGCTGGTTCCGATACCATGATTGCCCTGATTACCATGGATTCCATTGACCAGCACTGGGTAACCCTGAATGAGGGCGCGCAGAAGGCTGCAAAGGAGCTGGGCGTGACGGTCCAGTTTATGGCTCCCAACACCAAGGATGACGCACAGCAGATTGAGTGTGTGAATAATGCGGTATCCGCAGGCGCAAAGGCCATCATCGTGGCAGCCAACGGCCCGGACGCCATTTCATCCGCATTAAAGGAGGCACAGTCCTCAGGGGTCAAAATCGTATATGTAGACTCCCCGGCCAACGTGGATGCAGAGGCAACCTTCTCCACGGACAACAAAGCGGCAGGCAGGACAGCGGGCGGAGAAATGCTTAAGGCCCTGAAGGATGCAGGGGTAGCATCCGGTTCCATCGGCATTATCAATGTAAATGCAGCAACTGATTCCTGCGTCATGCGTGAGGAGGGATTCCGTTCCGCATTTGAGGGAAGCGGCTTTACCCTGTTGGAAACGCAGTACGGCGAAGGCGATGCGGCCAAGTCACAGAGCATTGCGGAAAATTATATAACCCAGGGCGTTGTGGGTATCTTCGGCTGCAACGAGGGCTCCACCACAGGAGCCGGCAATGCAATCAAAGCCTCCGGCAAAGACGGAATCATCGGCGTCGGCTTTGACAAGTCTGATGCAATCCTGGGCCTGATTGACGACGGATACCTGCTGTGCACCATGGCCCAGAACCCGGATGTAATGGGCTCCAAGGGAGTGGAAGCATGTGTGAAGGCTCTGGAAGGCGAATCCTTAGGAGGAACTGTGACGGATACGGGAGTTTCTGTATTGAAGAAGTAAGGACATAGACAGGGAACGCCAGAAAGGAATCGTCAGGAAAGAGGCATTAGGAACGCAGTGCCGGGAAGAAACGTGTCAGGAAAGAAGCCTCGGGAAGGACAACACCCGCAGGGAATCATCAAGAATGGATATAACAGGAACGCCGCTCAAAGGAACGGCGTTCTTGTTGAAATGTAAAATAGGGCATGTTATGATTAAAGTCAGAGGAAGTGCACGGGTATGGCCCGGAAGCAGTCTTGGGGGGAGTGGCATATGTTAAAGGTAATAATAGCGGACGATGAGCGCCTGATATGCAGGCTGGTGCAGACGCTGGCGGACTGGGACTCGCTGGGCATGGAAGTGGTGGCAATGGCGGAAAACGGGCTGGAGGCGCTGGAGCTGGTGCAGTCCGAGCGTCCCGACATACTGATTACGGATATCCGTATGCCTGGCTGCGACGGACTGGAGCTGATACGGAGCGCCAAACAAATCATGCCGGACCTGGAAGTGGTAATCATCAGCGGCTATGCCCATTTTGAGTATGCCCAGAGCGCCATGCGGTATGGGGCCGGCTACTATCTGTTAAAGCCTATCAAACAGGCAGAGCTGATGGAAACACTGGAAAAAATCCGCGAAAAATGTGAATCCAGGCTGGAGACAATGGCATCCATCAGCAGGCAGCACCAGAACAGCCAGAAGGATTTAAGCCGTATCCGTGAGACACTGGTAAAGGATTTGATGGCCAGCCCCACGGAGCTGACAGCAGAAGCCCTGAGGGACATCTACCACGTGGAGACATACGGCGGCATGTACCAGGTATTTATGGTTAAAATGGACGGCAGCCCTGACCAGGTCAGCCGTTCCGGCCTGGAAATTATGCAGGAGAAGATAAAGGACATCTTCAGTAACTCCCTGGCCCCCATCTGTCATGATATGCTGCTGTATTTCCAGTCCTGCACCGGCTGCGGCGTCATGAATTACGACCCTGCCAAAAAGGATGAGGTGCGCAGGGGGCTGAGGGAGTGCCTGAACCACCTGGAAGTGAAGAAGAGCCTGCTGGGCCCCTTTGATTTTTCCGTTTCCCTGGGAACTGCCGTGGACGCGCCGGAGAAAATGCCCCTGTCCCTGGAATCAGCCAGGAACGCCATGACAGAGCGCCTGATTCAGGGAACCGGAAGGCTGCTGGATACAGTGCCGCCGGGCTCCGGCATAGAAAAGCAGAACCTGCTGGACAAATACATAAAGGTGATGGAGCATTCCGTGGACAGCCTGAGCACGGCAGAGGCAGGGGATGCCTGCCGTATGCTGGAGACAGAGGCTCTGGGGCTGGACAACATATGCGGAAGGGAGATATTGGAGCTGGTGCTGTCCGCAGGCCGTCTCTTCATTGCCCGCACAGCCCTGAGCAATGTGGAGGAAATCCAGCAGGAATTTGTGAACAGCTGCAGCCAGTGCAGGACAGCCGCAGAGCTCTTCGGCCGGCTGGCACAAATACAGGAGCGTCTGCTGTCTGAGGCCAGGGAGCTTCGAAGCAGCGAGGCAGCCAGGCCCATCCGCATTGCAAAACAGTATGTAATGCAGCATTTTGACGAGCCGATTACCCTGGAGACAGTGTGCGAGGACATAGGCTTCAGCGTCAATTATTTCAGTATGCTGTTCAAGCGTGAGACAGGGGAAGGATTTGCAAAGTACCTTACCAGGGTCCGGATTGAAGAAGCCAAGACACTGCTTCGGGAGACCGGCCTTCCCATTGCGGAGATATGCGAGAAGGTGGGATACAGCGACAGGAAGCATTTTACCCATACCTTCCATAAGGCCACGGGACTGAATCCGGTGGAGTACCGGAAACTGTATGGATAAAAGGAGCGGGAAGGGAGGCCGGGAAATGGAACAAAACAGGTTCAGATATCTGTCCGTGCGGGTCATGGCGCTGCTGATAGCAGCCCTGTGTTTAACGCTGTTTCTGACCGGGGTCTGCCTGGTCCAGGCGTTCCGGGGAAATGCACCCTTCTGGCCCGGCATCATGGGCGCTGTGCTGCTGCTCCTTTCCATATGGGCCTTCAGTACATGGATTCTCAGACCCTACCTCCAATTGGAACGGACCATGCACCTGTTCCTGGACGGATACACCACCACTGGCCTGACCCACCTGTGCCAGGTGCCCCCGACGCCCATGGTGTACCGGATGCTGGAACACATGATGAAAATTATGGACTCGTCGGAGCTTCTTAAGCTCAACAAGCGGCAGGCCCAGTATCTGGCGCTTCAGAACCAGATTAACCCTCATTTCCTGTACAATACCCTGGAGAGCATACGCAGCGAGGCCCTGATTGCAGGGCTTACCAGCGTGGCGGATATGACGGAAGCCCTGGCCACATTTTTCCGCTACACCATCAGCAAGGTGGAAAATCTGGTGTCCGTGGAGGAAGAGCTGGAGAACTGCCGGACCTATTTCCGGATACAGCAGTACCGGTTTGGTTCCCGGCTGAGCCTGTCCATAGAATGCGACCCGGAGGACCGGGAGGAAATATTCGGCTGCCGCCTGCCAAAGCTGACCATGCAGCCTATTCTGGAGAACAGCATCATCCATGGCACGGAGTGCAAGATAGGCACAGGACATCTGACCATCCAGCTGGAACGGAGCGGGAAACGGCTGCTGATATGTATTTCCGACGACGGGGTGGGAATGGATGAGGAGGTATTGTCCAGAATGAACGAGCGTCTGGGAAAAAGCGGTCAGGCATTTGCCTCCCAGGGCTCAGAAACGCGGGGCGGCATAGCCCTTGTAAATGTAAATAACCGGATTCATCTGCTCTTTGGAGAAGAATACGGGCTTCATGTATTCTCCATGCCGGGAGTTGGGACAGATGTGGAAATCAACCTGCCGGCCATTACCAATGACAGGGACTTGAAGAATAAAGAGGCGTTAAAATGAGGGAAGAGATACTGCGAATGGAGCGGGTGACTTACCGGGAACAGGGAGCAGCCCTGCTGGAGAATTTCAGTATGACTATCTGGGCAGGCGAGATACTGGGCCTGGTGCCGGTAAACCATCTGGGCCTGTCCGCCCTGGTGCGTCTGCTGCAGCAGAATCTTCCCCTGCATTACGGTTATGTGTATTACAAGGAAAAGCTGGTAAATGACTGGAGATTTCCATGTACAGGCGTGAATCAGACTGGTATAAACCGGACTTCCATGAACCGAATCAGCGTGATTCGCAACCGCAGCTGCCTGGCGGAGGGACTGACCGTGGCCGACAACATTTTCGTGCTCCGTCCCGGATTCAAGAAGCGGCTGATGCAGCCCCATATATTGAAGGAACAGCTAAAGCCCTTTATGGAGGACATCGGCGTGGAGATTCCGGCGGACGCCTATGTGGAGGAGCTGACCAACTTTGAACGGTTTGTGGTGGAACTGCTTAAGGCTGTAGTGGCAGGAAATCATCTGGTGGTGCTGGAGGACATCAGTACCTTTATCAGCGACGCGGAGCTGGAGCAGCTGAGCGGAATCCTGCGACATTATGCAAAACGGGGCATGTCCTTTCTCTACATTGCCGCCCATTTCGAGGAAGCGCGCCAGGTATGCGGCCGGACCGCCCTTATGCTGAACGGACAGATTACAAAATGCTTCCAGGCAGAGGACAAAGCGCCGGACCCATTTTTTCTGCACTGCACCGAGGACTTTGACCGCTATGTGCGGGAGCAGATGGAGCAGAGGCCAAGACCTGAGGAAAACCAGATTGTGTTCCAGGCAGAGGGAGAATGTACGTTTTCCGTGGCAAGGGGGGAATGTCTGGTGATGCAGGATTTGGATAACTGCATAATACAGGAACTGATTCCGGTCCTGTCCGGCGAAAAAAAGCTGTCAGCGGGACAAATTCTCATCGAAGGAACACCCCTGGGAGGGAAAAGTGACCGCCGCATTGCAGTTATCCAGGAACTGCCGGTGCACTCCATGCTGTTTTCCAACCTGAGCTATCTGGATAACCTGTGCTTTACGCTGGACCACCGGGTCCGCGGCGTGTGGGGAAGCAAGCGCATTAAGAAAAGCCTGCGCCAGGAGTACGCCGGACTTCTGGGGGAGGAGGTATTTGACCTGCCTGTGGACCGTCTGACGGAATGGCAGAAATACGACCTCATATACACCCGCATATACCTGCAGAATCCCAAAATCGTGTTCTGCGTGCAGCCTTTTAAGAGTGCTGAGGTGTCCCTCCGCATCCACATCATGGAACTGCTGGAGCGCTTCTTAAATAAGGGAATCCCGGTGGTCATCATGGCAGTAAATCTGGCTGATTCCCTGGCCCTGGCGGACCGGCTCCTCCGGGTGCGCCGGGGCGGGCAGGCGCAGGAGTATCACAGGGATGAGTTTGCGGCATTGCCGGTGAATACGCCGTGGCTGTATTTGTATCAGGAGAAGTTTTCGGACTGCCGAATATCTATATGAAATGAATCAAGCCTGTCATATTCCGGGACTTCCGGATACGGCAGGCTTGATTAGGAACAGGACTATTTTACTGCTGCCTCAGAAAATTCTGTGGTTACAAGGTCCTCATAAGGAACCCGTGCAGACAGCTCGCCTGCCTCTTCCAATATGTTTTCCAACAGCTCAAAGCTTTCCTTCTCAAATACAGTGTCATCTTTCCAGGTATCCTGGTCCTTATAACGGCCTACGATGACAGCAAGTTTATCTGCCGGCGTTTCCTTGAACTGAGGCTGAATGGTCTTGGCAATTTCTTCGGCTGAATGGGAGTTTACGTAGTCCATGCCTTTTTGGATGGCATTGGTAAACTTCTGAATGATTTCCGGATTCTGCTCTACATAGCTCTTTCTGGCGCAGTAAGCGGTGTAAGGGACATATCCGGATTCTGTTCCAAGAGAGGCCACCACGTATCCGCTGCCCTCGCTTTCCAGAGTGGTTGCAAAAGGTTCAAATTCCACGGTATAGTCCGCGTCATTGCTGGTAAATGCAGCTGCGGTCAGGCCAAAGTTAATGCTCTGGTCAATGGACAGGTCTGTCTTTGGGTCCATGCCGTGTTTCTTCAGGATATACTCAAAGACCATCTGGGGCATGCCGCCTGCGCGTCCGCCCAGGACCTTCCTGCCCTTCAGATTTTCCCATTTAAAATTGTCCTCAGGCTGGCGTCCCACCAGGAAGTTGCCTGCCCGCTGGGTCAGCTGGGCGAAGTTCACCGCATAGTCCTGGGAACCTTCCTGGTATACATAGATGCTGGCTTCAGAGCCCATGAAACCGATTTGGGCGTCCCCGGAGATAAGGGCGGTCATTACCTTATCTGCTCCGGCGCCGTTGACCAGGGTCAGGTCGATGCCTTCGTCTTCAAAATAGCCCAGCTCAATGGCTGCGTATTGGGGGGCGTAGAAGATGGAATGGGCTACTTCGTTGAGGACCAGGGGGGTGCTGCCGGAGGATGCACTGCCGGATGATTTTGAACAGCCGGTTAGGGCAGCGGCGGTCAGGGCTGCTGCCAAAAGAATGCTAATTGCTTTTTTCATCAATATGCTCCTTATATGATTTGATATAGTATAGTTTATTAGGGGCGGGTGGAATCGGTGAATAAAACCTTGGGAACCGAGAAATAAAATAACAGCATGAATGCCTGTTTTACATTGGTCTTACAGGCTGGCTATGTTCTAATTGCCTATGTTATCAAAAAATGGTATGATTAATTGTAATCCTGTTGAAAAAGATATGGCTGCGCTGGCGGGCGGATACCATGTTATTTTCGTTGCGGGTCAAAGAAAAACAGGTGAATAGCGGATGTTGACCTTCTGCTTATCTGTGCAGGCAATATGTATTTAAAAGTAAGAATTACAGCGTATGGATTTTTAGGAAAGGAAGCATTGGTATCCATGAATGATTCATTACAATACTATAACCAACATGCAAAAGAATTTTTTGACAACACAATAGATGTGGAGTTTAAGGAGATGCAGGAGCGTTTTCTTAAATATTTAAAACCAGGAGCCAGGATTCTGGATTTCGGATGTGGTTCCGGCAGGGATACGAGATATTTTCTGGACAGGGGTTTTAAAGCAGATGCCATAGATGGTTCTGAAGAACTGGTCAAAATCGCATCTGAATATACAGGAATTGTGGTAAAGCAGATGTATTTTCAGGATTTAGATGAAAATGAGGCGTATGATGGTATCTGGGCATGTTCCTCCATACTGCATCTGGCCTATGAGGAACTGGAGGATGTATTTGTCAAAATGGCCCGCGCTTTAACGCCTGGCGGAGTGCTGTATACCTCCTTTAAATACGGAACAGCAGAGGGGGAGCGGAATGGCCGCTATTTTACGGATATGACGGAAGAAAAGATGAATGAGCTGTTAAATGACGTAAATGCATTCAACATCATGGATATATGGGTAACGGCTGATGTGCGGCCGGGGAGAGCAGAAGAAAAATGGCTGAATATGATATTGAGAAAAAGACAGACGCGTTGAAACAACTACAAAAGGATACTGAGCCCTGTGAGGTTATTACCGGGGGAAGGGACACAAACCGTTTTCTGCTTTATCAGTTAGAACTCAGTATGTTAAAGGCTGAGCGGATTGATATGATTGTGTCATTTCTCATGGAATCCGGCGTGCGTATGATTCTGGATGATTTGGAGCAGGCGCTGAAACGCGGAGTGAAAATCAGAATTTTGACTGGAAATTATCTGGGGATTACACAGCCAGGGGCATTGTGTCTTATAAAGGACCGGCTGGGCGGACAGGTGGACCTTCGGTTTTACAACGAAAAGGGACGGTCATTTCACCCCAAAGCTTACATATTCCGAAGAAAGGATTTTGGGGAAATATATATTGGCTCGTCTAATGTATCACGCAGTGCCCTCACATCAGGGATTGAATGGAATTATCATTTTGATGACAGGAGGGACAGTCAAAGCTTTCACCAGTTTTGCAATACGTTTGAAGACTTATTTTATAACCACTCCATCATCATAAATGATGAGGTCTTGAAACAGTATTCCAGGGAATGGAAAAGGCCGGCGGTTGCCCGGGATTTGGAGCAATATGACAGTTTTGAAGCTGAGGCGGACACGGAGACAGAATATCAGCCAAGGGGGGCGCAGATTGAAGCGCTGTATGCGCTGAAAAACAGCCGTATGGAAGGTTCGGACAAGGCGCTGATTTGTGCTGCGACCGGTATAGGAAAGACATATCTGGCTGCATTTGATTCTCAGCCCTATAAGAAGGTTCTGTTTGTAGCCCACAGGGAAGAAATACTGAAGCAGGCAGCAGAGAGCTTCAGGAATGTGAGACATTCAGATGATTACGGGTTTTTTACGGGAAAAGAGAAAACAAAGGATAAATCTGTTATTTTTGCTTCTGTTTCCAGTCTGGGAAAAATGGACTATCTCAATGAGGCATATTTTGCCCGGGATTATTTTGATTATATTGTGATTGATGAATTTCACCATGCCGTGACGGACCAGTATAAAAAAATCATGGAATATTTTAAGCCCCGGTTTCTGTTAGGGTTGACAGCCACGCCGGAGAGGATGGATGGAAGAAATATATATGCGCTATGTGATTATAACGCGCCCTATGAGATTGGCCTGAAGGATGCCATTAATAAAGGAATGCTGGTACCATTTCATTATTACGGAATTCTGGACGAGACGGTGGACTATTCCGGAATTCGTATTGTAAAAGGAAAATACGATGAGGAAGAACTGACAAAGGGGTTCATAAAGGGCAGGCAGTATGAGCTGATTTATAAATATTATATGAAATACCAATCCAAAAGGGCGCTGGGATTTTGCTGTTCACGCAGACATGCGGAGCAGATGGCAAAGGAATTCTGCCGCCGCAAGGTTCCGGCTGCGGCTGTATACAGCGATTCAGACGGCGAGTATGCTGTTGAGAGAGGTGAAGCCATAGAGAAACTTAGGAGTGGTGAGATAAAGGTTATTTTTTCTGTGGATATGTTCAATGAAGGGTTGGATATCAGTGAAATTGATATGGTTATGTTTTTGAGACCCACAGAATCCCCGGTGGTATTTCTCCAGCAGCTTGGGCGTGGGCTTCGTAAAAGCAGAGATAAGGAATATCTGAACGTGCTGGATTTTATCGGGAATTATGAAAAGGCTGGCTCGGCACCGTTCTATTTAAGCGGAAGAAGTTATTCAAGTGAGGAAGCCGGAAGAATGCAGCCGCCGGATTTTGAGTATCCGGATGGCTGTCTGGTTGATTTTGACCTGCGTTTGATTGATTTATTCCATGAGATGGCAAAGAAGAGGGCGAAAAAGGAGGAACGGGTTCGCGGTGAATACTTCCGAATTAAGGAGATGCTGGGAGGCAGAGTGCCTGCACGCATGGATTTGTTTACGTATATGGAGGAAGAAATATTCCAGTTGTGCAGCGGATTGAAAAATAGTCCGTTCAAGCATTATCTGAGGTATTTGGAAAGCCTTGGTGAGCTGGAAGACAGAAATCGCGCAATTTTTAATAGCATTGGCAACGATTTTCTGGAAATGCTGGAGACCACGCAAATGAACAAGTCCTATAAGATGCCGGTCCTTTTGGCATTTTATAACAACGGAAATGTCAAGACCCAGATTGATGAGGATGATATATACCGGGGCCATAAGGAGTTTTATTATACAGCAAATAACTGGAAGGACCTGGAGAAGGATAAGAGCACAAGCGATTTTCGCACGTGGGATAGGAAACGCTGCACCAGTGAAGCCTTAAAGAATCCGGTGCACTTTCTGCTGCAGTCGGGAAAAGGATTTTTTGTGCGTAAAGAGGGGTATGTACTGGCCTTGAATCCGCAGCTGCATGAGGCGGTGGAGATGGACGGCTTTGCCGGACAGATGAAGGACGTAATAGATTATCGGACAATGGATTATTATCGGAAGCGGTATGAAGGGAAGACAAGGTAGTTTTCTCCGATTGCGTCTGCTCTAAACCAGAAGTTGATATCATTACTACAATAGGAAAATGAAGTAGTGATATCAACCCATTGTTTCAATTCGTCTGATTTTGTACCATATCCTATTTTTCGATTGTTCCCATGCACAGTTACGTCTTAAGCCGGACAATTCACAGAAAAACGGACAGCTTATGGGCATTGGATGGTATTATGATGGCACCTGCTATACCTTTTGCAGAAGCCATATTAAGAAATATTTTTCACTTGAATGTGCGGTAACGCAGACAGATTAATAGGTGGATACAAAGAGCCGGTATTATTGCTGTGATATGTTTATGCGGCAATAATACCGGCTCCTTTACGCTATATTCCACCTGCCCACCCCTCACCCGCCCTCCAAACACCCCCCCTCTTCTGATTATGATATTCTGCACTAAAACCACCCGTTTTTATTCCGTAATATATCCAAAAAACCAACAAAAACTCTTGACAATGCCGAGAATATGTAGTAAATATAAATATAAGGACATGTTATGGACATGACCGAAACTAGAAAATCCAAAAGACTGCAGCTTTTGGAAAGGGGAATAACCAAGGAGGTCAGAATGAACGAAAGTGTTAATTATTTGGATTATGCCAACAGCCCTCTGATGTGGGCGGCAGCGGCTTTGGCAGTAGCAGTGGTAGTGTTTCAGTCAATTCTGTTTATGAAGAGGTCCATGAAGGCAGCCAGTGAGTCAGCCCTTACCACGGACCAGGTACATAAGGCAATTAAGAGCAGCGTGATATCATCCATTGGCCCGTCCGTAGTCATATTGGTCACCATGATATCCTTGCTGGTTACCATGGGTGCGCCGGTGGCGTGGATGCGTCTGTCATTTATCGGCTCTGTAAACTATGAGGCCATGGCGGCTGGATTTGGAGCACAGGCCATGGGCAAGACACTTCAGACCATGGATACCATGGCATTTGCCTGCGGCGTCTGGACCATGGTGTGCGGTTCCCTGGGCTGGCTGATTTTCACCTTCCTGTTCTGTGATAAGATGGACAAGGTTAACCACCTGATGTCAAAGGGCAATGCCAAGATGGTCCCCATCATTTCCGCAGGCGCCATGCTGGGAGCATTTGCAAATCTGGCCTCCGGCAATTTCTTTACGGCCGAGGGTTCCCTGACCTTTACAAATGCACCGGCAATCGCTACCATATCAGGCTGTGTCATCATGATGGTGCTGGTGAAGCTGTCCAGGGCAAAGGATATCGGATGGCTTAAGGAATGGGCGTTCGCAATTGCAATGTTCAGCGGCATGTTCATCGGATATGCTGTCAGCGTAATCTAAGGAGGGTTAAAAGATGAAAAACGATTATTATTCTGGTACATACATCCCCGGAATCGTAAAATGGGGAAAGATTACCCTGCTGCTGGGCATTTTTGCAGGATTTCTTCCTGCGCTGGTAATGGCCTTCAGGGGCTACATGCCTCCGGTGTCCGCCATTATCGCAGGCACCCTGATGCAGATTAGCGTAAGCGGGGCATTTTACATTGTTGAGCCCATTTCCTATTTCCCGATACTGGGTATTCCGGGTACCTACCTGACCTTCCTTTCCGGCAATACATCCAACATGCGTGTGCCATGTTCTTCCGTGGCGCAGGAGGCAGCCGGAGTGGAGATGGGGACAGAGGAAGGCTCCATTATTTCCACCATCGGTATTGCCACATCCATTCTTGTCAATATCGTGATTCTTACCGTGGGAGCTGTTGCCGGAAGCGTTATCCTGAACATCCTCCCGGCACCGGTGAAGGAAGCGCTTAATTTCCTGCTTCCGGCACTTTTTGGCGCTGTGTTCGGACAGTTTGCCGCAACACGTCCAAAACTGGGCGTGGTAGCTGCCATCATCGCCATTGGAATGAACTGGCTCATGAAACTGGGCTTATTAAGCTTCATACCAGGCAATCCATCCTATGTGGTAATTCTGGTGGCTGTATTTGGCTCCATTTATGCAGGCAAGCTTCTCTATAAAAAAGAGCTGCAGGCTGACTGACAGGCGGAAACGGATAAGGAAACAGGGATAGAATATTTTTGCACAAGCGCCCAAAGCATGGGCGCTAAGTGCACATAAAGGCTTATATAATGAGGAGGATGATTATGCTGTCACGTGAACGGATGCAGGAACGTTTTTTGGAATTGGTTCAGATTTACAGTCCTTCCGGCAATGAGAAGGAACAGTGCCGGTGGCTGATGGACTATTTTAAGGAAAGGGGAATTGAGGCTTCCATAGATGAAGCGGGAAAGGCGTATGGAGGCAATGGAGGAAATATTATTGCCCATGTCAAGGGGGAGCCGTGCAATCCTCCCTTCTGTTTTGTGGCCCATCTGGACCAGATTGAACCGTGTAAGGATGTAAGACCGGTGGTGGACGGACATATCATCCGCACAGACGGCACCACTACCCTGGGGGGCGATGATAAAGGGGCAGTGGCCGCCATACTGGAAATCGTGGAGGACATTGTAGAGTCCGGCAGACCTCACAAGGAGTTCTACATCATGTTCACTGTCTCCGAGGAGACAAGCATGCTGGGAACCAAGCATATGGACCCGTCCCGTCTGCCATGCAAAGATATGGTCATAGCAGATGCAACCGGACCCGCGGGCATCATTGCCTACAAGGCCCCGGCCATGGAGGCCATAAAGTGTACGGTGAGAGGCCGTAAGGCCCATGCGGGCATTGAACCTGAAAAGGGAATCAACGCCGTTGTGGCAGCGTCCAGGGCAATCAGCCGGATGCATATCGGACGCATTGACCAGGAAACCACATCCAATATCGGACGGATTGAGGGAGGGTCGGCCACCAATATTGTGACCGATGAAGTGACTTTTACCGCTGAAATCCGCTCCCACAGTATGGATAAGCTTAAAAGCGAAGTGTCCCACATGGAAGAATGCCTGAAGGCAGCCTGCCTGGAGATGGGAGCTTCCTGTGAAATGGAACATGAACTGGCCTATCCCTCCCTGGAGGTAAGCCTTGACAGTGATTTGTACCGCATGACAGCCAGGGCCATGGAGAAGGAAGGAATCGAACCTGTGCCCATGGTGATTGGAGGAGGCAGCGACGGCAATATATTGGCCGGATACGGCTGCAGCAGCCTTATATTAAGTGTCGGCATGATGGATGTACATACCGTACAGGAAGCGCTGGACATGGACGAACTGTGGAAGGCTGCCAGGATTATGAGCCGTATGACGGAACTGTAAGTATAGACGACAAGGAATGATAATATGGACAAAGAAGAACTGAAACAAAAATGTCTCAAAGCAATTGAGGAACACCAGGAGGAAATTATTGCCCTGGGAATGGAAGCCTATAAGACGCCGGAGCTGGGATATAAGGAGTTCAGAACAGGAAAACTTATGGAGGATGCCTTCAGGAAGCTTGGACTGGAGCCGGAAACCGGCATATCCTACACGGGCTGCCGCGTGTCCTCAGGTCCCAAGGGAAATGGTCCCAGAGTGGCTGTGATGGGTGAGCTGGACTGTATTATGTGCGATTCCCATCCGGATGCAGCGGAGGGAGGCCTGATTCATGCCTGCGGGCATAATGTGCAGCTGGCAAATCTGTACGGTGCAGCCATTGGAATCCTTACATCAGGCGTAATGGAGCATTTGGACGGCGCAGCTGACTTTATAGCCATCCCGGCGGAGGAATGCGTGGATTATGAGTATAGAAACCGTCTCATAAGCCAGGGAACCATCCGCTATCTGGGAGGAAAACAGGAGCTTATGTACCGCGGCGGCCTGGATGACACGGATATGGTGCTCCAGTGCCATATGATGGAGATGGAGCCGGGAAAGTGCTGTATCCTGGACACAAAGGGAAATGGATTTATCAGCAAGACCGTTCATTTCCTTGGAAAGGCGGCACATGCCGGATTTGCCCCGGAACAGGGAGTCAACGCCCTGAATATGGCGGAGCTGGCCATGAACAATATACACGCGCTGCGGGAAACCTTCAGGGATGAGGATAAGGTGCGGGTAAGCATTGTAATCAAGGAGGGCGGCGGCCTGGTAAATGTGGTGCCGGAACGGGTCACCATGGAAATCATGGTCCGGGCCTTTACCATTGACGCCATGGAGGACGCTTCCCATAAGGTGAACAGGAGCATGAAGGCAGCTGCCATGGCGCTGGGAGGCAGGGTGGAGATTCACGATTGTATCGGATACCTTCCCCTGAACACGGACCGGCAGATAGCCCGGCTGTACCGGGATAACATGATGGCTTACGAACATGTGGGAAAGGACGCGTTTGTGGAGGACTGGGAGACAGCCGGCTCCACGGACCTGGGAGACATATCCCAGCTCATGCCCTGTATGCATATATGGGCCGGCGGCATAAAAGGCGGCCTTCACACGGAGGCTTACAGGATGGATGACCCCTACACCGCCTATATTGTGCCTGCCAGGATGATGGCCCTTACCATGATTGACCTGCTGTGGGACGCAGGCGCAAGGGGAAAGGAAATCATAAAGGAGTTCCGCCCTGCCCTGACAAAGGAAGAATACCTAAATCTTTTAAAAGACCATCAGGTGGTTGATTTATACGACGCTTCTGATTTATAATCGGTATAAGGCGCATTGTGCGCGGAAAATCGGGAGGTTGACAGTATAAATGATAGTGGGAGTAGTGGGGCCAAGGGAATCCTGCGGTATTATCAGGAAAGCGATTCATCAGATTGACCGGAGTCATGAGGTACGTTTATATACAAGAGAGCTGGTAAGGGAAGCTGTGGATGTCATTGACACCTGTGAGCAGGAGTGCGACGGTGTAATATTTACCGGAAGCGGCATCTGCGACTATGTGCTGGGTCATCACCAGATGCAGAAACCTTACACATACATCAAGCGGTCTGCCAGCAGTATAGCAGAAGTATTTCTGAAAATGGTCAGGGAAGGGCGGGAGATTGACACCTTCAGCATTGACGTGGTGGAGAAGCAGATTATCGAGGATATCCTGGACGCCTTTCACATACAGCCCAGGAATATATATACCTGTCCGCTGCTTGCAGGCGTGGCGGAGGAAGAGTATGTTGCATGGCATATGGGGCTGCTGGAGGAGAAGATGACCGATGTGGCGGTCACGGCTTATGTGGCGGTTTACCATATGATAGAGGAAAAGGGCGGCAGGGTCTTTTACCTGGAGCCCAAGCGCTCCCAGGTCAGGGATGCCCTGGCCGACCTGGAAAAGGGCTGGGCCCTTGCCCAGGCAGAATACTCCCAGATTGCAGTGGAATTGATTCAGATGTCCAACTTCCCTGAGAAGGAGGACCAGTATTACAATGCCATGGCAAGCAAGGCGGAATTTGAAGTGGAACTGATACGTTACGTAAGGGGAATCCAGGGCTCTGTATTCCCCTTTGGGCGTGATGAATATGTAATTTATGCCAACTCAGGCGTGGTGAAGGGCAAGAAAAATCATAAGGACCTGAGAACCCTTCAGGAGGAGGGAAAGAATTTGGGCCTGGTGGTGAACGCGGGTCTTGGCATGGGGGTGACGGCTTATCAGGCGGAGATGCATGCCAGGAAGGCACTGGAGTATTCCCTTGGAAAGGGAGAGGGAGGAATTTTCCAGATTGATGAGGATGAGAAGATCCAGGGGCCCCTGGGACTGGAGCAGCAGCTTCAGTACAGCATGATATCCTTTGACCCGAGAATCCAGACGATTTCCGAAAAAACAGGACTGAGCATGGAATCTATTTTAAAGATTCAGGCCATTGCGGATGTGAGGAAGAGCTACGTGTTTGACGCCTCGGAGCTGGCCGAATGCCTGGGCATCACAGTCAGGAGCGCCAGACGGATTCTCAGCAAGATTCAGGCAGCGGGCCTGGGAACAGTCTGCGCCAGGGAGAGCGCTGCCAAGGGCGGACGCCCCAGAGCTCTGGTGGAGCTGAAATTCGGACTCAGGGAAATGGAATAACACCTGTTCCGGTTGTCACTGCGCTGTATTTCTGATAAAATGGTTCCATGGAATTGACAATAGAACGAACTACAGAATCGGATACAGGAGAGAAAAACCAATGGACTACAAGATAATCGTACTGGACCTGGACGGAACGCTGACCAACCGTGATAAAATCATCACACCCAGAACAAAAGAGGCCCTGATGAAGGCTCAGGAAGCAGGAAACATTGTGGTGCTGGCATCAGGCCGTCCCACAGCAGGAGTGGAGCCTCTGGCAGGGGAGCTGGAGCTGTCCCGGTTCGGCAGTTATATCCTGTCTTACAACGGCGGGATGATAACCAACTGCAAGACAGGCGAAACCGTGTTTTCTTCCTTGCTGCCCGGGGAGTCCAACCGGAAAATCATCGGGCTGGCAGAGGAGCACAGGGTAGACATCCTTACATATGACGGAGGGGAAATCATCACCAACAATGCGGAATGCCCCTACGCCATTGCGGAGTCCAACATCAACCATCTTCCCCTGCGTCAGGTGGAGGACATGAAATCCTATGTGGATTTCCAGGTGCCCAAGTTTCTGATGCTGGATGACGGTGATTACCTGGTGACCGTGGAGCCTAAGGTAAAGGCCGCCATGGGGCGTGATTTCAGCGTGTACCGTTCCGAGCCTTATTTCCTGGAAATCATGCCAAAGGGAATTGATAAGGCACAGTCGCTGGCCCGTCTGCTGGAGGTAGTGGGGCTTGACCGTGAACAGATGATAGCCTGCGGCGACGGCTACAATGACCTGACCATGATTAAATACGCGGGCCTGGGTGTTGCTATGGAAAATGCAGTCCTTCCGGTGAGGCAGGCCGCTGATTATATTACTGCATCCAATAACCACGACGGTGTCGGACTGGTGGTTGAGAAATTTATGCTGTCCTGAAATGGGAGGGGAAAACAGAAGAAAAAATCCCCTTACAAAATCTCCGGCCATGTATGGACTTTCGGACTTTAATATGCTAAAATGAACAAGTATGGGGCTTATATGACCTGTAATCATTTTACAATACACATACGGTGGGGGAAGGCCGTATGAATTATAAGGAGAGAGAACCAGGACATGAACAAGAAAATCAAAACAGAAGCAGTGGACCATCTATTTGATGCCATACTGACCTTAAAGACTCCGGATGAATGTTATAAGTTTTTTGAGGATGTATGCACCATCAATGAACTGCTGTCGCTGTCCCAGCGCTATGAAGTGGCCAAAATGCTGCGGGAAGGCAAGACCTACCTGGAGATTGCGGAGAAGACAGGCGCATCCACAGCTACCATCAGCCGGGTAAACCGTTCGCTGAATTATGGCAGCGACGGATACGACATGGTATTCGCCAGGCTTACAGGGGGAACGCAGGCAGACAAAGGGGATAATGAAAGCTGAGTATGATAAAGGCTGTATTTAAAAAACGGATATTGCGGCAGGGATTTGCCGCGATATCCGTTTTTGGGTTTATGGAGTCATGAAACCTATTTTTTACGGGGAGCAGGAGCATCCTCCCGGAGCTGGTCCGCAATCATCTCAATCATCTGCGTCTTCAGATACACGTCAAAGGACAGCTCGCAGATAAAGGCAAAGAGCTTCAGGTATTCCCTGTCCTCATCGTCCACAGGCGCGTCCGAAAATGTATCCTGGGCCCGTTCAAACTTGGCTGCCACATCCGACTTCAGATTGTTCATCTCACCCTTTTCCAGAGTGAAGACCTCGTTATAGATGTCTTCCAGGGACAGCTGTGAGGTCTGTCCTGTGAAATGCTTGGACGTAATGGGGCGGAACAGTTCCTCGATATCGCTGAAGGACAGAAGGTTTTTAAAATAATATATGAACACAAGCATCAGCATGTGGTCCTTGGAGTACTTCTTCTTCACCGGAGGGGGAAGGAGGTTGTTCTTGGCGTAGTTGTTAATCATGGTTTTGGTCAGAACCTTATCACCCGGATGCCGCCTCATGTCTTTTAAATGGCTGTCCATGAAGGTGGTTACCTGGTCCATGTACAAATCAATATCAGGAATCTCGTCCGCCTTGACATGGGACAGGTTCCCCAGATAGGAAAACAGGTCCTGCAGACGTTCTTCATTTGTCTTCATCTATGTGTCACCTCTGTCATTCTTATCACATTACTATATCTATTATATAGTATTCAATACTAGATGACAAGGGGGAAATGAAATTCTGTATTGGACTCAGAAATAAAAGCCGGTATCAGCTGTAGGATGGTTAGGAACAGGGAGAGAGAAAAGAAAACGGAGAATAAAAGCGAAAAACAGGGAAGCCGTTGAGCTGGCGCCCATAATGCGCAGAAAGATACCCGGACATCCAAAAGGCAGGTCTTGCAGGATAGGATTCAGAATGGTATACTTAATAAACATAATTGGAGTTAAGAAGGCGGTACATAGTTTATGAGTATTTACGATTCATTGAATCCCATGCAGAAGGAGGCGGTCCTTCATACAGAAGGGCCTCTCCTTATTTTAGCTGGTGCAGGCTCCGGAAAGACCCGGGTGCTGACCCACAGGGTGGCGTACCTGATTGAGGAAAAGCAAGTGAACCCATGGAACATCCTGGCCATCACATTTACCAACAAGGCAGCCGGTGAGATGAGGGAAAGGGTGGACCAGCTGGTAGGCTTTGGGGCTGAGAGCATCTGGGTAAGCACCTTCCATTCCACCTGCGTGCGCATTCTGCGCAGACATATAGAGTATCTGGGATATACCACGAATTTTTCCATCTATGACAGCGATGACCAGAAGACGCTGATGAAGCAGGTGTTCAAGGCCATGGATGTGGATACCAAGCAGTTTAAGGAGCGCTCCGTACTGGGCACCATATCCTCGGCAAAGGACAAGCTCATCGGCCCGGAGGAATTTCTGCTGAATGCAGGTCAGGACTTCAGGCAGCGCAGGATTGGAGAGATATATAAGGAATACCAGAAGCGCCTGAAGAAGAACAATGCCCTGGACTTTGACGACCTCATTGTAAAGACCGTGGAGCTGTTCCAGAATAACAGCCAGGTCCTGAATTATTATCAGGAGAGGTTCAGGTATATTATGGTGGACGAGTATCAGGATACCAACCTGGCCCAGTTTAAGCTAATCAGCCTGCTGGCCTCCAGGTACAGGAACCTGTGCGTTGTGGGTGATGACGACCAGTCCATATACCGGTTCAGAGGGGCGGATATAGGGAATATACTGAGCTTTGAAGAGACATTTCCAGGGGCAAAGGTCATTAAGCTGGAGCAGAATTACCGTTCTACCCAGAACATACTGAATGCAGCCAACGGTGTCATACGCCACAACCGGGGACGTAAGGATAAGACCCTGTGGACTGCCAATGGCGAGGGGGATTTAATCCGCTTTAAACAGTTTGACACGGCCAGGGAGGAAGCTGACTTTGTGGCCAGGGAGATAAGGGACAGCAGCTATGCCTATCAGGACCAGGCCGTGCTCTACCGCACCAATGCCCAGTCGCGTCTTCTGGAGGAACGGTGTATATTTTACAATGTGCCTTACCGCCTGGTGGGAGGCGTGAATTTCTATCAGAGGAAGGAAATAAAGGATATCCTGGCCTATTTAAAGACCATAGCCAATGGCGTGGATGATTTGTCCGTGCTGCGCATTATCAATGTACCCAAGCGGGGAATCGGCGCAACCACCATGGGGAAGGTAACCATCTTTGCCTCTGAACATGGCATGAGCCTGTATGACGCTCTCAGGGAGGCACGGCAGATTCCGGGCATTGGAAAGGCTGCTGAGAAAATTACGAATTTCATAGGGCAGATGGAGAGCTTCCGGGCCAGGGCACAGTCAGAGGATTACACCATCCAGGATTTGATAGAGGGCATCATGGACGAGACAGGCTACCAGCAGGAGCTGGAGGCAGAGGGAGAGGTGGAGTCACAGACCAGGCTGGAGAACATAGAGGAACTGGTGAACAAGGCAGTGAGCTACGAGGAGGACAGCGAGCATCCTACCCTGGATGAATTCCTGGAGCAGGTGGCTCTGGTGGCTGATATAGACAACATGGATGAATCCGAGAACCGCGTAACCCTTATGACCCTGCACAGCGCCAAAGGTCTGGAGTTTCCCAAGGTGTATCTGGTGGGGCTGGAGGACGGGTTGTTTCCCAGCATGATGTCCATTAACTCTGATGACAAGACAGACATGGAGGAAGAGCGCCGTCTCTGCTATGTGGGTATCACAAGGGCCAAGAATGAGCTGGTGATTACCAGCGCCAGGCAGAGGATGGTCAACGGCGAGACCAGATACTGCAAACCCAGCCGCTTCATGGAGGAAGTGCCTGGTGAACTGCTGGATGAGGAGCGTCTGGAGCCGGTGCTGGGAAGCTTTGGCAGCCGCAACAATGCAGACAGTGCAGGCGGATTCGGCAAGTCCGGTATCTCCGGCGAGGCAGGTCTGCCGTGGAACCAGCCGGCCGGTGGAAGTGCCCGCACAAGCACCTTTGGAAAGGGTTACAATGCCTATGCATCCGGCACATCCCAGCCTTCATCCGGCCCCGGCGCCGGCAGGACAGGGGGAAATCCGGGATTTGGAAAGGCATTTACGGTGCAGAAGGCAGCCTCTCTGGATTACAGCGAGGGAGACCGGGTCAGACATATTAAATTCGGCGAGGGAACGGTGAAATCTATAAAGGACGGCGGCAAGGACTATGAAGTCACGGTGGTGTTTGACACCGCGGGACAGAAGAAGATGTTTGCATCCTTTGCAAAGCTGACAAAAGCCTGATGCAGGCCTGGCAGAAGGCACCGGTGCAGGTGATATCCGGTTGAAATGTTGCTCCGGCATATCGGATTTGTGTCTGGTTTGCATTTCCATTTAACTTCATTAAAACAATTGGAATTAAGACAATTGGATAAAATTTGAATAAATTGGGATAGTAAATCAAGAGCTTCCATGATATAATAATTAAAAAGTAAGCAAGAGGGCAGAGGTGCTTATATATAAGAAAGGACGTGGATAGAATGAACAGATTCGACAGAGACAGGTTTGACCAGATGGGAAAAGAGGCGTTAAGCCGTGTAGAAGAACTGATGAATTCCAGCAGAATCAATGAACTGCTTCACAAGAGAGAAGAGGACGAAAAGAAAAAGAACTGCATACTCTGGGTGCTGGCCATTATCGGTGCCGTGGCAGCTGTGGCCGGCATTGCATATGCTGTTTATCGTTTCTTTACTCCGGATTACCTGGAAGATTTTGAGGATGATTTCGACGATGACTTTGACGACGACTTCTTTGAGGATGAGGAGCCGGAGGAGAAGAAGACAGATAAGGCTGAATAGCAGTGGATGCAGGCCGGGTTATGTTGAATCCGGATTCAGCATCAGTTACGTTGATGGATAATATAACAGGATAGTTGTTGGGACCGCCGCGGATGTGGCGGTCCTTTTTGGGTCCGGCTTGATGTGAGCCCTATTGCATGATATAATGATACGGCAAAAGAGAACCATAAGAAAATGCCAATGCGGCAGACAGAACGGAGATATTTTATGAAAAAGGGCGATATTTACGAAGGAATAGTGGAGAAAATCGAATTCCCGAATAAGGGTATCCTGCATATAGACGGCGAGAGGGTGGTGGTGAAAAATGCCATACCTGGCCAGAAGATTCAGTGTGTTATCACCAAGCACAGAAAGGGAAAGTCCGAAGCCCGGACATTGGAGATACTGGAGCCTTCGCCGGTAGAACAGCCGGAGAAGGCCTGTCCTCATTTTGGGATATGCGGCGGCTGTATTTACCAGAGCCTGCCCTATGAAGAGCAATTGAATATTAAAAAGGAGCAGGTAAAATCCCTGTTGGACAGCGTGGTGGAGGACGGCACCTACGAATTTCAGGGAATCAAGGCCAGCCCAGCCCATCTGGGCTACCGCAATAAGATGGAATTTTCTTTTGGCGACGAGGTAAAGGATGGTCCATTGGCGTTGGGGATGCATAAGAGAGGAAGCTTTTACGATATTGTGACCACCCCGGAGTGCCGGATTGTGCACCCGGATTTTTGCAGAATACTGGTGGCAACCAAGGAGTATTTTGAGGAAATAGGAACCGCATTTTACAAGAAATTGCAGCACCAGGGGTATCTTCGCCATCTGCTGGTCCGCAGGGCGGTTAAGACAGGGGAGATTCTGGTAGACCTGGTGACCAGCACCCAGAGGGAGTATCTGGGCGGAAAGCCCGAGGAGGAGGTACTGTCAGCATGGAAGGAAAGGCTTTTAGGCCTTCCTCTGAAAGGCAGGCTGGCGGGAATCCTGCACACGGAGAATGATTCCCTGGCAGATGTGGTGCAGAGCGATGAGACCCATATCCTTTACGGACAGGACTACTTTTATGAGGAGCTGCTGGGACTGCGTTTCCGCATCTCGCCCTTTTCCTTTTTCCAGACCAATTCCCTGGGGGCAGAGGTTTTGTACGACACGGCCAGAGAATTTGTGGGGGACACAAAGGATAAGGTGGTATTCGACCTTTACAGCGGAACAGGAACCATTGCTCAGATACTGGCGCCTGTGGCCAGAAAGGTTGTGGGGGTGGAAATTGTAGAAGAAGCCGTCAGGGCGGCCCAGGTAAATGCTGAGCTCAATGGACTGGAGAACTGCCAGTTCCTGGCCGGGGATGTGCTGAAGGCGATTGATGATGTGGAAGATAAGCCGGATTTGATTGTGGTAGACCCGCCCAGGGATGGGATACATCCCAAGGCACTGGGAAAAATCATTGATTTTGGAGTGGACCGGATGGTGTATATATCCTGTAAGCCAACCAGTCTGGTGAGGGATTTGGTGGTGCTGCAGGAGAGAGGGTACCGGGTGGAGAAGGCTTGTGCGGTGGATATGTTTCCGGGGACTGGGAATGTCGAGGTGGTAATAATGATGCGGAATTGTGGTTTGAAGGGAAAATAGAGGGGTTAAACCACAAGATATAGTGGTTTTGGCGAAAAATCGAGGGAAAAATCGGGCAAAAAATGGCCGTTTTTGACCCCGATTTTTTGGCCTTTTCATAGATGTGAGACGAGTAAAAGAGGATATGGAGTGAAATTTCAGGTCAGCCAGATCAAAAAATGGCTGGCCTTTTTTAATAGAGTATCAAAAATAGAATCGGCTATGCGGAGGGATAGAGAGGGGAAATTAAATGTTTAAGATTTATTTGAGCCGGACAGTAAGCCCCGGTGTAGGTATCAGTTTGCCGGCTACAATTGAAGAAATGAGAGAAGCCTATTCTCTTCTGAATGGAACGGATACAGTTCCGTTGGAAACCGCTACCGCCTATGTGGAATCGTCCATTCCAAATCTGCGCCAGTACCTGTATGAGGTCCCGGTGACAGAAAAAAGATTGGAGGAACTGAACTACCTGGCCTATCGTGTGAAATGGATGGACAGCCAGGATGAGGCGGTATTCGGAACCGTGATTGAGATGATGAAACCGGAGACACTCCATGATATGATCAATCTTTCCTGCAACATGGATAAATTCAGATATCTGCCGGGGGTGACAACAGAAGCAAAATTAGGAGAATATTTGCTGAAGAGAAACGCTGATATGACTATGGAGGAGCAGCCAGCCAGATTTGATTATGAAGGGATTGGAAAAGATTATATAAAAAAACACGGTGGTATGTTTCATGCATTTGGCTATACCAGCGGGATTCAAGAAGAGCTGGAGCCCATCTATAGAGGGAATGAGTTACCAGATCCGGATTTCAAACAGACTTGTAGTTTTAAAGTATGGATCTATAAAGGGAATCCTTATGATAACTATACATTGAGCCTTCCGGCAACCGAAAGCAAAATGGATGCGCTCAAGAGCGCTATGGGAATTTCAAACTGGAGCGAATGTAAACAGTTAGCCATCCAGTGCAGAGTGCCAACGCTGTGGGATTGGCTGCCGGAGTATGGTTCCATAGAAGAGTTGAATGATTTGGTGACTGAGCATTGTCAGAGCATGGAGAATCAGCAGGCGCCAGTATTGGAGATGTAAATGAAAAGGTCATAGAATAAAAAATCCAGGTCAGCCAGATTAGAAAATGGCTGGCCTTTTTAAATAGATTATAAAAAATGAAGGAGGAATTTCATGCAGATCACAACCGATGAGTTACGCAGAATGACAAATCAGGAAGGTCTGATTCTCCAGGGCTGCGGAGGGGATGCGCAGGAGTGGATAGACGGAATCAACGAACTGTTAACACAGGAAGGCATTTTATTGGAGGGGACAGAGTTTAAGCATGTGAAGTCATTTTGCCATGAGGGATTGACCAACCTGCTGTTTCCGTTTGAGGGTGTGAAACTCGATCTTGGAAAGCTGGCGATATGGAGAATTAAGAGCCATGAGACGTTTGGGGGTACTTGGCTGTCTGATTATGTTCCGAACCGGTTGGGAGGTTTTCTGGACGAGGCGCCTGCACAAAAGACAGAGGAGATTCAACAGCCGGGTGAACACCCGTCTCATTCTGCATGGGAAGGCGAGGAAGCTGGTCTGGGCGGGATGTCGATGAAGCAGTGAATAGGTGGTTAATTAATCGGAATCCACACAGTCAATACATCAAGAGGGATAGTGAATTATAAATTGAAAGATTATACAGTGAACACAGCCATAACCTTTCATACCGGCTTTGATGACAGGGAGAATAACTGCCTGATGTATGAAGGGATGAAGGAAAAGATTAAACATGATATCCAGACCGCATTCTTAAATGATGAGAGCCTTAAGGGTTATATCACCAGCGATCTGACGCTGCGGTTTCTGGACGGCTACAAGGTACGGGTGGAGTATGAGTTTTCCTGTTACGATGAGAATAAACAGGAGGCGGAAGGATTTTCCAACTACTGTGTAAAAGGAGTCCAGAGCAGACTGGAAGAACTGGGGTACCGTATGGAGAGTATCAGTTCAAAAGCAGAAGAGATGGATATGGGGTGGCTGGATGAATTGGAATCCATGGTATTCCGTTAGAGAGAAGAGCTGGAAATTTAATCAGCCGGACTTTGGTAGGAACGTGTTGACGGCTGGTGAGACCGTGGAACCGCAGTTATGTCTTTTTAAATAAGGGCATAGCTGCTTTTTTTGTGTCAAAATTCCACTGATTTGAAAGAAAGGACTGAGAATCATGACTGTAAGATTTATGAAAGGGACGTCAATCGCAGAGCTGGAGCGGGAAATGCAGCAGGTGCCAGGGTTCAGGCCACGTAAAAGCGGAATCATCCGGAGCCGGCAGGCTGGAGAGACAGCGGGGATTGGAAGCTGCCGGTATGTCAATGTGTGGAGAGCAGAAAAAGAACAGGGTAGGGACGGCCATCTGTATACCGCAGCGGATGAGGAAATGCCTTCTGCATTCTATCAGATTTTACTCAGACTGTTGACAGAGGAGCTACCGGGATCAGCCCTGACGGTCCGGGTAGGGAAGCTCCGGGAGGAAGGGGAGAAAGGGATTATGTTTTTTAAAAGTGAGGAACACAGGCGGCGGTTTCGGGCGCTCATGCGCTGCGGTTTATATCCGGGGCTTGTGACGGAACCGGGATTCGCTGCCGCCGTGTTTCTATTGAGCAGCGAGGAGAGGCTTTGGGAAAAGGCCGGGCCATTTGTGCAGGAGCGGACGATTGACTACAGCCGATTCCGCCTTCGCGGGGCTGATTTGGACAGCTATGCAACGTTCTGTGTGGCAAAGGAATTATGTACTGGAAAACCTTATGTGTCTTTATCAGAGTTAGGGGATCCGGAGTTGTTCCATGACGGGCTGTTGCGTCTGATTATCCATGCGATCTTAATCAGCCGGCATGGAATAGGGACTGTCTTAAATGAGGAGGAAGTGGAATGTTAGAAATCCGGATTGGCTATGGGGATATGGTTTCAGAGCTGATGAGAATTCCTATGTCGGCTTCAGACTTTGAGGCTGCAAAAAAGATACTGGACGAGGGGAAAGCCGGGAATCAGACGGTGACGGTCCGTTCTCTGGTTTCACCGGTTCAGCCACTGTCAGAGATGATTACAGGGATGGATTACGGAGATGAGATGATGCGGAAGGAACTGGACTTCCTGGATTTGCGGCTGCGGCATATGACAAGGAAAGAACAGGACATTTTTTCTGTGGCGCTTAAATTGGAAGCGCCCGGAACGCTGAAGGAGATCATCAATCTTTCCTTTAACCTGGATTTCTATGATCTGTTGGAGGATATCAGTGATCCGGGGCGAATTGCGGCAGAGCTATTACGCAGGGGGAAACAGATTGAGATACCAGAGGTACTGTATCCTATGCTGGATTTTGGACGGATCCGAGATTCCTATTTTGCAGACCACAGAGGGGATTACTGTCCAAGTGGTCTGGTTCTAAAGCGTGAGGATACTGTTTATAAAGAAGTGTATCAGAACTACCTTCCGGATCCGGGATATGATAAAAATTCGCTATTTCTGCTTCATCTGCGCCGCCCCTCGCAAAATGGAATGGTAAACGTTTCTCTGGCAATCCCGGCAGATAAAGAAAAAATGGAACTGGCCAAAAAGGAACTGGGGATACTGGAGTTTTCCGAATGCCAATGGAATCAGTACGGAGGACCGCTTGATGAACTGCGTCATTATCTTCCGGTAGGGAGTGAGATAGAAGAACTGAACCGGTTTGCCTGGTTTTTAAAAGAAAAGGTGTTGGACGGCACGGAACAGATCGTGGAAAAGCTGAAAGCGGTGTTAACCGCGGAATGCCCCCGCAGCCTGGATGAGGCCACGGATGTTTTAAGTGACCTGGATCATTATCAGATCCTTTCAGAATTTAGAACACCAGAAGACTATGCCAGATGGCGGATGAAAGATGACGGTTCGCTGTATGTTTCCCGGTTTTGTGAAGCATACCTGGATTGGAACAGTCTGGGAAAGGCGCTGATGAAGCGGGATGGAACCAGGTGGTCGGAACAGGGAACCGTGCTGTGTGATGAGTGGCATTGCAATGAACTGTGCGAGAACGATTCCATTATCAGACTATACAGTCCACTGTTGGCAGAATTGGTGGATGAAGATGAGTATTCCTCTTCTCTTTCCTCTGTTGGATTGATTTCTTATGAGGAGGATATCCGGGAGGCGATTGCCGCAGATGATATCTTAAAAACAGAAAAAGGACTTGGAGAGTACCTGGATAATCAACTTTTAAAACAAAGGGTAATCAGTATGCGCCCAACCGTAGAACGTTATCAATATAATCTTTGGGGTGTGCTGGAAATCAAGAGCCATGGGGAGTTGAATCCAGAAGAACTGGAGGTCCTCAAACGGGAATGGGTCGGACAAGCTTGTGATGGCTGGGGAGAATGTTTTTCACAGGAAGGCATCGAGTGTGAGTCGGATTGTGATCTGTATGTCTATTTTGGCCATTCTAAATTTCGTGTACAGACGGAACAGGAGCTGAAGGGGATTGTCTCGGAGCAGGAACTGACAGGCATGGAGGGGATGGGCGGCATCTCATAAAAAGAAGGGAAGGAGCCAGTCGACAGCTGTGAAACGATAAATCTGAAAGAGGAGGTGAGGGAGATGGATGTATTATGAACGTGTCCGCAGCGATTTGCAGCAGGCAGAAAGGACGATCATCATAGCATTGCGATCAAATATAGATTTAGAGACAGAAAAGAGAGCTCTGGAGGAATCGCTTAATCTGGTACAGGAGGTAGCGGAGAAATGCCGCTTGGTGCAAGCTGAGTCTGTCCAGAAGACATTTTCGCAGGGAATGAGCATGGAGTGAACCATGCAAGAGGAAGAGGGAGAAAAGGAAAGGAGGATGAGAGGTATGAGTAAACCCATGAAGGTATGGATCTATGCCTTCCAGTTTGAGGAAGATCCTGCTTATCAGGGAAGTGTTCTTTCTCTGCCGGCTCACCAGGAGGCGGTAAAGGATGCGTTTCAGAGGGCCAGACTAAAGGAGGGGGAGCCTTATCTTTTGGACCGCGGAGGGTACTGGCCGGGTTTTATCGAATCGGTTCTGGAGCGCTACAATCATACACTGGAGGAATTAAATCTGTTAGCTTATAAGCTGTCACAAATGACAGAGCGGCAGATTGAAGTTTATGAAGGGGTTTTAAAGGTTCTTCCGGAGCAAAATATGAAGCAGGTTATCAATGGTCTGTATAACCTGGAGCGGTTTGAATTCCTCCCAGGGATCCGATGTGACAGTGATATCGGGGAAATGACCATTGAAAATGATCTGGATCCACTGTTAAAGGAGCTGCCAGGAGACATTTACCCGCTTTTAGATACTGAAAAGGTTGGAGCATATGTAAGAGAAACGGAAAACGGCGTGTTTACATCCAGGGGCTACTGCTACCGTGTTTCAGATCAGTGGCAGGAAGTCTATGACGGGAAGCAGCTTCCGGAACAGGTAGAGATTCACCAATCTCTGTTTTCTCTGTACCTTGTCCCAGAGGCAACGAACCCGGAAGATTTAGGAGTGGGAGTTTGGTTGGAACTTCCGTATGATGAAGCGACAAAAGTCCAGGTGTTCGAGAGTTTGGGACTGGAATCATTCAAGTATTGTAGGATTGCCAAAGTGCGTTCTGCTGCTCCGCTTTTTGAGCAGTTAACAGGGCAAGATCATGACATAGAACGGTGGAACTACCTGGCGGTGAAGGTAACGTCCATGACGGAGAAGGAGCTGCTGAAATACAAAGCAGTGGCTGAGTTTGAAAGCTGTTCCAGTTTAGAGCAGGCTACTGAGCTGACAGATAGGTTGGCTCAGTATGCGTTTGATCCGGCACAGGTGACTTATGCCACCTACGGCAGGGAATGTCTGGAGCAGATGGGAGCAGACCTGGAGGCACAGGCATTTCGGAGGTTTGACTTTGAAGGTTATGGGAAAGAACTGTATGTCCAGACCGGAAGGAAGCTCACAGCCTATGGGGCGGTCTCAAAGGAGCCCGACCTGGTGGAAGTTCAATCGGAGGACCATGCCATGATGACGCAGGAAATGGGATAGAGGAGGCGAGGTAGTATCAACAGTTTTATATCCTGGGTGGGGGGCAAAAAGGCGCTGCGGAACACGGTGTATGAATTGTCTCCGGCCAGTTTTGAACGCTATATTGAGGTGTTCGGAGGCGGCGGCTGGGTGCTGTTCGGGAGACCGCCGGATCCAAAGGTGATGGAGGTCTATAATGATTTCAATTCCAACCTGACCAATCTATATGCCTGTGTGAAGAACCACACCATGGAGTTTTTGCGCCAGCTGGGATTCCTGCCTTTAAACGGAAGGGACGAATTCCTTGTGCTGCGAAGGTTTTTAGAGGGACAGGAGTTTGCAGGAACTTTTCTTGCACAGGAATTGGAGCTGGCAAGGCATAACCTGCCGCCCCTGGAGTTCGAGGAACTGCGTTCCCTCTTTCTGGAACGCGCAGAGCCGGGGGATGTCCAGAGGGCGGCGGCATTCTACAAAGTAATCCGGTACAGCTATGGAAGCGGCTGCACATCCTTTGGCTGTCAGCCCTTTGATGTGAGAAAGACCTTCCACCTGATCTGGCAGGCGGCGGACCGGCTGGCGAATACGGTCATCGAGAATAAAGACTTTGAGGCGCTCATCCGGCAGTACGACCGGGAGAACGCCTTTCTTTATTGCGATCCGCCTTATTTTATGACGGAGGATCACTATGAGGTGGAGTTCCCGAGGCAGAACCATGTGAGGCTTCGGGAAACTCTGGCAGGCTGCCAGGGAAAATGGATGGTCAGCTATAACGATTGCGACTATATCCGGGGACTGTACGAGGGCTGCCACATCACGGCGGTCAGCCGGATCAATAACCTGGCCCAGCGCTATGACCGTGGGTGTGAATTCCCGGAGGTAATCATTACCAACTATGATCCCCAGGAGCGGAAGAAATGGGGCCCACAGCAGATGAACCTGTTTTCTGCCGGGCTGTTGGGAGGTGAGACGGAAGATGGAAGGAATTGAGAAACTCTGGTGGGCAAAGCATCGGCTGGAGGAACAGACAGAAGGAAAACAGCGCCTGATTATTGGAGCTGGAGGACACCTCTTCGTGAAGGTAGATGACAGCTGTCTGGCGGCTTGTTACTTTGCCATGGTCAGGAATCAGAAAACCGGGCAGTATCACGCGGACGTAAAGGGCTATTTGCGGACGTTCAGCGGGTACTGCAATGGAACACGGCTGGAACAACTGTCGGAGGAAATAAGCGGGCTGGCGGCGCTTGTGAAGGAACTGGAGGCCGCGCAGCTTAGTGTGAGTGAAGAGGAACTTTGCCGGTTCTGTTATGAGTTGGAAATACAGGAAACAGCAGAAGGAGAGGAAAGGGAGGCGTGATGAGAAACGTGAAAATCAATGGAAGAGTGGCGGAGGATGGAAGCATCATCCTGCCGCCAGGTGTATTGGAAAGCATGTGCCTGCCCCCGGGGAATCTGGTAACGCTGGAGTTTGCCCCCACCAGTCCGGTAAAAGAAGCTAACGGCTATGGGCCGCGGTTTCAGGTGGAAACGGGGATCTGTGAGACGGATATCATTGCCGATGAGGAGGAAGCAGCGTTAGTAGTCCCTCATGATTTACTGAACGATGCCCATATCCCAATGGATGCAGGGCTGGTGGTGCAGACGATTCCGGGGGCGATTTTAATCGGTGATACGGATCCCATGGCGGCGGTCCAGGCGCCGCTTCTGGAGATCCTGTCCCTGTTTGGGATATCTGCGGAGGAAGCGTACAAGACAATCGAAGAAGGAGGGTACTACGATGAGTAAGCTGGTATATAAGGTGATGGACAGTAAGGGAAGAGTGTTAATTCCGCGGGAACTGCGTCTGGCGGCCGGTATGTGCGGCGGGGATATCCTGGCCCTTCAGCTCCAGGATGGAAAGGTATCCGTGCGTAAGGTAGAAATCGTGGAGGTGGGGGACCAGTCACCGGAAGCAGTAGAAGCCTACGTCCGCGCCGCCATTAAAACCATGCCAGATGCGGTCCGCTTAAGCCTGATTTCAGACCTGTCCGGGCTGGTACGGGAGAAAGAGGAATACCATGTCGGATAGTCGGATTTATGCAGACAGGGATTGTGTGGAGACAGGAAGTGGCTGTTCTCTGAAGGGGAAGGTGATTGTCCTGAAAGAATCTGCCCAGGAGGCTGGCTTTGGCCGGCAACTTTATTACTGCACAGGCGGGAAAGGAGCCAATGCGAATGCCCTGGGAAAGTCTGTGTTTCTGGTGAATTTAAAGAACGGAGAGTTTGAACGCTGCATTCGGGATCATGTGCTTGGGGTGTTAAAGCCGGAATTGCTGCCGGATGAGGAGAAGCTGCAGCTTTCCCAGATCCGCCCACTTGGAGCCCTGCCTTTGGAGAACCATGAACCCCAGTACAGCGGATACAGCTTTCTGGAGGATGGAAGGTATGCGGCCGGGGTGTGGCTCTGCAATGAAAAGGAAGCCATGGAATATGTGGAAATGCAAAAATCCTATCAGCACCGGATCATGCTCTGTGACCGGAATGATTTCTGTGTTTGGGAGGTGCGGGATGGCAGGCAGGTTTACCCCACACAGGAAGAGTTGGATCAAATGCGCCAGGGATTGGAAGGCAGTCCGGGACCAATGCAGATGTAAGAAGAGAATTGCGATTTAGCACACTGAGCGGCCCATGGTTTTGCCAGGTCTGCTGCATGTTCTTATCCAATGTTTGTTGGTTTTTGTGAATCGCTTTCCGGCGTACAGCATGGTATGGTGTTGAGTTGATACAGTAGGTAGAAGTAGGAAAGTGAGGGCAGCGGATGTCTAAATACGTGGACAAAATGAACCTTCCCCAGTACCGGTTTTACAACCACATGGTGGGGGAAGGGGAGGAGCGGAAAGAACTAGTCAGCGACCTGTTGACAGCGGAAATGATACTGGAGAGGGGGAGCAAGAAAGAGCGCAGCCAGGCGTTAATAACGCTGGCAACCAAGAAAAAACGTCTGGCGGATTTTATTTACAGCCAGGAGGAGGACCGAAAACGCTGTCTGAAGGATCTGACAGGGCGGGACATGAAGCAGTTTCGGAAGCGCCTGGACCATTATCTGGATATGCTGCTCATGATCCCATTTTTTCAAGGACAGTCAGAGAAGAAACGGCGGTATGTGGATGAGAAGTCTGCCTCATCCATCCTGCCGGAGCAGAGAAGCCGACATTTTCAATACGATAGGGAGAAGGGAAAATATTATACCGAATATGACTGTGTTCCCAAGCTTCTGCTGATCAATGAGCGGCTCTATGAAGAATACGGTTACTATGAGATGACCCAAACAGATAAGGAGAGCCTGAACCGGCTGGTGGCAGATGATGTGCATTATATTATTAACATACAGGGAAGCAGTGGCGTAGATTGTGCCTATCTGGTAGAGAAGGATGAAGATCTCTGTATTAAAATCCTAGACCGGTTGAAGGGGAGCAGGAAAATTCCCATTGAAAACCTGGTCGGAAAGACGGACGGTGTGACGGCGGTGTTCTTAAGTCTCCTGGATTATTTGCAGGAAATGGAACTGGCAGAGCAGAGACGGCGCAAGTATCTGGAGGAGCATCCCAGAAAGTCGGAGTATGCAGGAAAGGCGATTCAAAGTCAGCGGTTTGTAGACAAAAACAGTATCAAGGTGTTCGATATGAAACAGGAAGGAGCAGCCCCGGATTCCATCGGAGCTGTCTATTTTTTTAGCAAGAAGAACAGCGGAAGAGGCGGATTTAGGAGAACGGGGTATGAAATGCTGCCTCACACCAGGAGAGGACATTACCGGAAATACAAAGACGGAAAAACCATCTATGTGAAAGCAGCCATTATCCACAAGGAGAAATATGAAGGGATCCAGTCAGCCCACCGGATGAACCAATCGGGAGGGAAAAACAGGATGGAACAGGAGGAGAGCGGTACCGCTCTTTCACAAGGCATGAGTCTGTAACTGTTAGGAGGAACTTGAGATGTGGCATGGTTTTTGAGCCAGGGACGCTGCAAATGGGAGTAATAACGCTTGGGAAAGACGCCGTTGGCAGTAAAGAAGTGATTGAAACAACAAGAAGGGAGTGAATGCCCATGCGTGGGATTCGGGTGGAAAACGGGAGGATTTTATACTTTGGAAACCCAGCCGGATATGTTGCCGGGAGCCAGGCGGTGGTGGACCCGATCTTTAAGGGAAAGGAACTGGAAGCCTATCTGGAACGGCAGGGCGGGATTGAAGCCGTGGTATGGAAGGGCGGCGTATACGATCGGCTGATGAATGGACAGGCAGAGACTCAGGGCTGTGAACCCTTGAAGAACTGCCGGATCTGGCAGTTGAAGTCCGATGTCAATATCCATATGAAATTCATTGGCTATGATACGCTGGTTACGAGATTCGGAGAACCGGCCCCACAGAATTACCACATGGTCTATGACGGGGAAATAGAGACCAATGAGTTGGATAGGATCTACGAGAAATTTGATGGAGGGCAGGAGGTTCCAGGCTATACGGGACATTCCCTCTCGGTGTCAGATGTGATTGAGCTATACGATGAGGACACCAGTGAATTCTATTACGTGGACTATAGGGATTTTAAACCGGTTGCATTTGGGGGACCGGAACCGATCCAGTCCCAGGTGCTTCAGTTGTAAAGATGGAAATCAGGCAGCGAAAGGCTGCCTTTTATCATGAGAGGAGGATTAATTTATGAGAGCAGGATTTGAGCGTGTAAAACGTGCGGCAGAGTGGAACATGTGTAAAGTACGGGCAGTCATTGCAGACCGTTCCGGTGAAAATTTCATCGATAGTGCTATCAAAATCTTGATGGCTGTGGTGATCGGTGCTTTGCTGCTGGCGGGTCTGTACGCATTATTCTCTGAAAATGTGTTACCCACGTTGTCCCGGCGCATTACCGAGATGTTCAACTATGCAGGCTGACAAAAAACGCAGAAAGATAAAGAAAGAAGGAGGAACTTTATATGCCTACTGTAGACGTAAGGATTACATCCATGTACCCGCCAGGAGAGGCGGGAAGTATCCGGGGATATGCATCCGCTACCATCGACAGTTGTATTGGAATCCGGGGGATCAAAGTAGTGGATGGAGGAGAGCGTGGACTCTTTGTTTCCATGCCCAGCCGGAAGACAACGGAAGGATATAAGGAAGTGTGTTTCCCGGTAACGGCAGAGTTCCGGGAACAGCTTCACAATGCAGTGTTATCGGCCTATCAGCAGGCGCTGGAGCAGTCTGTTGCCCAGCAGACTGGCACTACTCAGGCGGATGCGGCGGAACAGGCCGGGGAACAGCCGAGCCTACAGATGTAGGGTGCAGGGAGTTCTGTTTCTCTATCTGTTGCTGGCCGCTGCCTTTGTGGATCTGAAACGGCGGGAGATTCCGGACTGGGTGAGCGGCGGCATCGCCGCCCTCTTCCTTATGCACGCTCAACCGGAATGTCTGTTGGGGCTTATTCCAGCGCTGTTTTTCCTGGTAGCGGCAGTAAAAGGGGGAATCGGCGGCGGAGATGTGAAGCTGGCTGCAGCTTGCGGCCTTGTGCTGGGACTGCCGGGTGCCTTGATGGGAATGGTAGTAGGATTAATGCTTCAGCTTCTGTTTCATATGTGCTCAAAGTGCGTGTTGCTGTTTTTCAGAAAGCAGGTAAGCTCTGCGTATCCAATGGCTCCATTCCTGGCGATTGGATACGCTGCCGCCTATTATATTTAGGAGGAGTTGGAAAATGAAGAAGAGGGTTCTTAGGTTGTTTGTACTGATTGGCTGTGTGAGTGTTTTCTGTTTTCGGTTCAGAAAAAAGGCAGATTTATCTGCAGTAAGGTAAGGAGAATCAATATGGAAATTGAGAGAGCCAATGCATTCACCATGTATTATGAACCGTTTGAACTGGAGGAGAAGGCAGATGGCCCTGTAATATCCGAGACAGCTGAATTTTGTATGGTCCAAGGATAGAGAAGAAGGGAGAGAGATATGAATTTCTTTAAGAACAGAACCGTGATCGGCTTACTTTGCATTGTACTGTCCCTGGTGATCTGCTTTGCAATCACGCCGATGTTTAACCGGACGATCAGCGAGAAAACAGAGATTGTCCGGGTCACAAAAAACATCTGGATTGGGGATGAGATCACAAAGGATATGGTGAAATCCGTGGAGGTGGGAGCTTACAACCTGCCGGAGTCTGTTGTGCACAATCTGGATGAAGTGATTGGCAAGTATGCATCGGCGGATATGGCTCCTGGTGACTATATCGTCCGTTCCAAGGTGGCGGAGGAACCGGCAGCGGAGAATGCATATCTTTATAATCTGAATGGGGAAAAGCAGGCCATTTCTGTCAGTGTGAAGGCCTTTGCCAATGGGTTATCCGGAAAACTGATCAGTGGTGACATTGTATCTGTGATTGCGCCGGATTTTAGAAAGCAGGGTTCTACAATTATTCCGCCGGAGCTGCAGTATGTGGAGGTTATTGCAGTAACGGCAAACAGCGGATATGACGCCAATACCGGGGAACGGGGCGATGAGGAGACGGAGAAAGAACTGCCGGGAACCGTGACCCTTTTGGTTACACCGGAGCAGGGAAAGGTTCTTGCGGAACTGGAGGCGGAAGGGAAGTTGCATTTATCCCTGGTGTACCGGGGGACAAAGGAAAATGCCCGGAAGTTTGTGGAGGCCCAGGAAATCATACTGGAAGAACTATATCCGCCAGAGGGTGAGGGAACGGAAGAGAATACGGAGAAGGAAAGCGGAAACGAAGAAACAGAAACAGTAGAAGAAGCCGGTGGAGAAACAGTACAGGGAGAGGAGACAGGGGCAACCGCAGAAAGCGAGAGCGGGGTGGAGTAAATGCTGAATTTCAAAAAAGGAAGTATTTTCGACCGCTCGGCAAAGGCGCAGGAGGACTTCGTGGATGAGCCGGGGAATCAGATCCTGGCGGTCTGGGGGAGTCCGGGAAGCGGTAAATCCACAGTGGCTGTGAAGCTGGCAAGGTACCTGGCTGGAAAGAAGCGGAACGTGGTCCTCCTGACCTGTGATATGACGGCTCCCATGCTGCCCTGTATCTGCCCTCCGGCAGACCTTGAATGTGAACATTCCCTGGGGAGTGTGCTGGCGGCAGCCCAGGTGACACAATCCTTGGTCCGCCACAATCTGATTACCCATAAAAAGTATGACTACCTGACCCTGATGGGGATGCTGCGGGGAGAGAATGAATATACCTATCCGCCTTACAACGCGAAGCAGGCAACAGAGCTGATTACGTGTCTACGGGAAATGGCCCCTTATGTGATCATCGACTGTGGAAGCTACATTGCCAATGATATCCTGTCGGCCATTGCTCTGATGGAGGCCGATGCGGTTCTCCGCTTGGTAAACTGCGATTTGAAGAGTATCAGCTACCTTTCCAGCCAGCTGCCCCTGCTGCGGGACAACAAATGGGATGCGGATAAACAGTACAAGGTAGCCAGCAACATCAAGCTCAACGAGGCCAGCGAACATGTGGAGCAGGTGCTTGGAAGCGTGACATTTAAGCTGCCGTATTGTGCGGAACTGGCGGCGCAGAGTCTGGCCGGGGATCTTCTGGCGGATCTATCCTTGCGGGAGAGTAAAGGGTTCCGAAAGGCGATTGAAGCAATCAGCAGGGAGGTGTTTGGATGTTAGGGGAAAAGCGCTCCGGGGATATATTTGGGCCGGGATCAAAGCAGGAAGTTGGTGTACCGGCAGCAATGGCAGAAGTGGCTGGTGATGATCAGGAAGTAGAACTGCAGAAATATAGTGATTCCAAGAGACGCGAAATAGAATACAAGGACAAATCAGAACAGAGAGAAAAAAGCGAGGCAGTTGTGCCAGAAAAACAGCCTGCCCCGGGTGAAATGGAGCCAGAGGAATCAGATGATATAGAGGAGCCAGGAGATGATAGGGGACCTCTTCTTTCCGAGGTACGGGCTCCGCTCGCCCACAACCTGTTCTTTTCTCCAGAAGGAGAAGGCCGGGAATTTACGGATGTTTTAAAAGAAGTGCAGGAGTACATTTCCAGCAAATATTCCACGCTGATCATTGACCAGGGAAGCGAGGACGTGAAGGATCAGATTAAGCGCTATATCACCAAGTATGTGCAGGACTACCGGATTGCAGTAAAGGGAATGGACCGTCAGGACCTGGTGGATACCATTTATACTGAAATGGCGGAGTTCTCCTTCCTCACCAAGTATGTGTATGGGACAGGGATTGAGGAGATTGACGTCAACAGCTGGCGGGATATCGAAGTCCAGTATTCCGGAGGCGTTACGAAGAAACTGACCGAGCGTTTTGAGAGTCCTCAGCACGCAATCAATGTGATCCGCCGTATGCTCCATACGTCCGGCATGGTTCTGGACAATGCCAGCCCGGCAGTGCTGGGGCATCTATCCAAAAACATCCGAATTGCAGCCATGAAAACGCCGCTGGTGGATGAGGACGTAGGGATTGCAGCCTCAATCCGTATTGTAAATCCACAATCCATGAAGCAGGAAGATTTTATAAACGGGGGAACGGCCACCCAGCCGATGATGGACTTTTTGACCGAGTGTCTGCGATATGGGATATCCATCTGTGTGGCAGGGGCGACAAGTTCTGGGAAGACAACACTGCTCGGATGGCTTTTGACCACCATACCGGATAACAAGCGAATTTACACCATTGAGAGCGGTTCCAGGGAGCTGGCTCTGGTGCGCGAGAAGGAAGGTGTGGTAACGAATTCCGTCATCCATACCCTGACCCGGGACAGTGAGAATGAGCGCCAGAGGGTGGATCAGATTGCCCTGCTGGACATGGCGCTGCGGTTTAACCCGAATATTATTGTGGTGGGGGAAATGCGCGGGCCGGAGGCCAATGCGGCTCAGGAGGCGGCCAGGACCGGCGTGGCGGTGGTAACCACCATCCATTCCAACAGCTGTGAAGCCACATACCGGCGTATGGTGTCCCTGTGCAAACGTGCGGTGGATATGAGCGATGAGACTCTCCTATCCTATGTGACGGAGGCCTATCCAATCGTGGCATTCTGTAAACAGCTGGAAAACCGGGAACGGCGTCTGATGGAAATCCAAGAGTGTGAAATCCGTCTGGATGGAACCAGAAGCTACCGGCCGCTGTTCCAGTACAAGATCACGGAAAACCGGGTGGAAGACGGGAAATTCATCATTGAAGGTCACCATGAGCAGGTACATGCCATATCGGACGGGCTGGCGAAACGGCTGTTGGAGAACGGGATGCCGGGCGAGACGCTGAAACGATTGAGGGGAGGTGTGAATGTATGACATTGATGCAGCTTTTGGCCTGTGCCGGTATGATAACCGGCGCTTTTTTGATTCTGGGATTAAAACCGATGGAATTTACAGACGGCCTGTTTGGTTTTCTGATGCAAAAGCCCAGGACGATAAAGGAGGAAATCAACGAGGCCACCAGCCGGAAGAAGCCGGGGGTGTTTCGCAGGGAAATCCGCACAGCTCAGGAGATCCTGGCTATGACGGGCCGGGAAAGCCGTTTTTCCATGATTTGTGCAGCCAGCCTGTCCTTGTTCTGTCTTGGCGGCTCCCTGGCAATCCTGATGGGGAATTATTTTCTGGCCCCGGTCCTGGCGGTGGGCTTCCTGTTCTTCCCCTTCTGGTATGTGCGGCTGACGGCCGGCCATTACAAGAAGAACGTGGCGGCGGAGCTGGAGACCGCCCTGTCTATCATTACTACAGCGTATTTGAGAAATGAGGATATCCTGACTGCGGTGGAGGAAAACCTGCACTATTTAAATCCGCCGGTTCGCAACGTGTTCCAGGAATTTTCGACCCAGGTGCGGATGGTGAATCCTGATGTGGAAGCCGGGCTGCAGGCACTGAGAGGGCGGATTGAGAACGATGTGTTCGAGGAGTGGTGTAATGCACTGTGTGACTGTCAGTATGACCGTAGCTTAAAGACCACGCTGACGCCGATTGTGAGCAAGTTATCAGATATGCGGATCGTGAATGCGGAGCTGGAGCTGTTGGTGACGGAACCCAGGAAGGAATTTATTACCATGGTGATCCTTGTCATTGGAAATATCCCGTTAATGTATTTCTTAAACCGAAGCTGGTATGAGACTCTGATGTTTTCTTATGTGGGACAGATCATCCTGGCAGTATCAGCGGCTCTTATCTTTGTCAGCACGGCATGTGTGATCCGTCTGACTAAGCCGCTGGAATACAGGAGGTGACGGGGATGATTGGATTACTGGTTTGCTTTGGCGGACTGCTGGCTGCCGGATTATTTTTCTTGGCAGCGGACTTGCTCCGGCTGCCGTATTTAAAGACATCGAAGGCAATGATTAATACAGGGAGGGAAAACAGAAGGGCAGCAAAGAGCATGGAAACGTACTTCCTTTCCCTGGCAGTGAAGCTGGCGCCTTATATCCACATGGATGAATATAAACGGGGACGGCAGAAGAATATTCTGAAGGCCAGCGGGCTGAACATGGAGCCAGAGGTATATCAGGCTTATGTTATTTCCAAGGCAGGACTTGTGCTGCTGGGAGTCATTCCCTGTCTGCTGGTCTTTCCGCTGCTGGCTGTGATTGATGTGATTCTGGCGGTGATGGTGTATTTCAAGGAACAGGAGCGGGCGGATGATCTGCTGGCGAAGAAGAGGGGAGAGCTGGAAGGCGAGCTGCCCCGATTTGTGTCAACCATTGAGCAGGAACTGAAGAACAGCCGGGATGTGCTGTCCATTGTGGAGAACTATAAAAAGAACGCCGGGGAAGAATTCGCCAATGAATTGGAAATCCTGGCGGCGGATATGCGCTCCTCCAGTTACGAGGCAGCGCTCACCCGGTTTGAGGCTAGGCTCAACTCTCCTATGTTCTCCGATGTGGTTCGTGGGCTGATTGGCGTGCTCCGCGGCGATGATGGGGCCATGTATTTTCAAATGCTGTTTCATGATTTCAAACAGATGGAGCTGCAGCGGCTGAAAAAGGAAGCCCAGAAGATCCCGCACAAGATCCGTGTGTTCAGCTTCCTCATGCTGGTGTGTTTTATTATCACTTACCTGGCGATTATCGTATTTGAGATTCTAAAGTCCATGGAAAGTATGTTTTAGAAAAGAAAAAAGATGGAGGCGCGAGGACATGAGCAGCGTGGAGAATGAGACAGGAGCGACTGGGACGGTGCGGGAGTTTTTGGAGAGACATCCCGAAGAACCTGTATTTATGATGACGCCTGGTGGATATGTGTATTTGGTCCCGGAGCAGATAGGGAATCTTTTGGCGGGTCAAGCCGTCCAAGGAAATCCCTATAGTTGGAGGGAATGTGTCCAAATCAAGGCGGAGGAACTTTTACAGCAGAAGGTGAAGTCAATGAACCATGCGGATGGCACCTGGTATGTGTTGACGCGATTAAATGAGCCGGAAGTGATTCCTGCCAGAACCAGTGAGGAGGGAATGGTGTGTCGCATTTAAAGAAGATACTTGCCGGACAAGACGGGGAAGGGTACATTGATGTGGCAGTTTTAATCCTGTGTGTGATGCTGGTCCTTGCTCTTTCTGTAAAGATTCTGCCAGTATTTATAGCAAAACAGCAGCTGGATACCTTTGCGACAGAGCTTTGCAGGGAGGCGGAGATTGCGGGCCAGATTGGGAACGAGACGAACCGGAGGGCGGCTGCCCTCAGAGAGAAGACAGGACTTAACCCCGAGATCCATTGGTCAGCCAGTGGTCGGATTCAGCTCAATGAGGAAGTAACCGTGCAGCTGACCTGCCGCTATGATCTGGGGCTGTTTGGAGGACTTGGTTCCTTCCCCGTCACCCTGCGGGCTGCAGCAACCGGAAAGTCTGAGGTGTATTGGAAATGAAAAAATGGCTGGTGTGTTTGAAAGATAAACGTGGGACTGCGTTCCCTCTGGTAATCGCGGTGACTCTGGCCTGCCTTTTGATTCTGTGCGGAATCATGGAATTTTTCCGTCTGAGCCTGATTGCCTCTGGGGTAAAGGAAGCCCTGCAGGATGCAGTGGTTGTGGTGGTAAATGACAACTATGCCAATGTATATCATGGGGTACGGGAAGGATACTCAGGAGGATATTATACGGAAGGATACGGCTTTGAGGAATCGGTGGATACCGGGGATATTTATTACCACTTGGGTGAAACTCTGGGAACCCGGCGGGAGGGAGGAAAACGTGTAAAATATACCGGAGGTGCCCTGGAGTACAAAATAACTGGGCTGGACGTTACAATCCGCAATGCACCCCTGGCACCCTCCGACCCTGCAAATGCTCAACGGTTTGAAGCAGATGCCGTGGTCTGGCTGGAGGTTCCGGTGCGATTTGCAGGGAAGACATTTCCTCCCATGAAGATGAAAATTAAGGTACAGGCGGGTTATATTGAAGTATTCTGAAAAATAGGGGAGAAAGAGGGGGGAATGGGAAAAGTCGCTGGACTTTTAGAGAGGGTTACTGTATGCTATGTCGTACAAAGATAAAAGTATGAGGAGGCGTAATCAATGAAACTGAATGAGCGAATGAAGCGGCGGCTGGCTGTCCTTGGTTGCGTGGTCGTGGGAGCTGTATTGATTGCAGCAATCGGCAGCCAATTCAGAGGAAAGGCACAGGGAGGCAATCAGTCGGAGGAGCAGACAGAACAGACGGAAGCGGTGACAGTAGTGGTAATACCGACTGAGACAACAGAGGCAGCAACAACAGAGGAAGAAACAGAGACAAGCAAACCGCATATCATGGTGAGAACCGAACCGGCAACGGAACCTTCCAGAGCAGGGACAACGGAGCCAACAGCGGCTCTGCCGGCACAGACGGACCGGACGGAACAGGCTGTGCAGCCGGCTCCAGAAAAACCAACTGCTCCTCCAGAAGAGGTGTTAAAAAATCCTACCCAAAAGCCGGATGGAGAGTCCGTAGAAGGTACTCTGGAGGCCATGCCTCATGAGGAGGTGGTGCAGCCCAGCGAGGCACCCACACAAGCTGGGGAGCCGCAGTATGGAGACACACAAAATGGGAAGATTTATGTACCGGGATTTGGCTGGATTGATGAGATTGGTGAAGGGCAGGGAACGGTAGCTGAGGATATGTATGAGAATGGAAATAAGATTGGCATTATGGATTAAAAGGATTGTGACGAGACACCGCTTCGGCGGTGTTTTTTCTTTGAAAATGTGTAGGAATGGGGCAAAGATACTGGCTGTGCTGGCAATGGCTTTGATGCTTATGTCTCCTCTCACTGCATATGCAGTCGGGGAAGGGAATCTGGATGGAGGCGGCGGGTCCATGGGACAGGGAACCTCACAGAACAAGTGGACGCCCGGCATGGAGGGCGTGAGGGTGACGGTCATCTTGGCGGATACCAGGACCCCGGTGACACAGCCCATTGACTTTACTAATAAAAGGCCGACCAATATCCAGCTGCACTTTAGGAAGGTTAGCAAGCTGTCCTATAACAAAAGGACTGCGCTGAGTGCAAGCGGTGAGGCTTATACGTTCGTAAATCCGAGACAGTCCCTGCCGCGGATCATCAGCTCCCAGAGTCTTGGTGCGGCCAGTATTGAGGCGATAAAAAGCTATTTTACTGACGAGCAGGTCATCCGTAGCATTGCGAACCTGACAGGAATGGACTTTGAAGTGCTGACAAACGGCAAGTATAAGCTGATGCTGGAACCGATTGCCTACGTTGTGTTTCAGGGGGTGAACGTGGCAATGACTGCCACGGAAGCTGCCCTGTATGATCAGACGGTAAACGGCGCTATGCGGGCAATGCTCCCTACGGTTGCATTTCAAAATCTGCCTCTGTCCATGTTTTTGGAGACCGCAGATTTAGGCTATCCTGCCTGGAGCGGACCAAAGTCTGGTGTGCGCTCCAACCGGGAAATCATCACGTCCCTGGGGCTGGGAATTGTGCGTTTTAATGAGACAACCACGCCGCCAGCCGTGGATGCATTTGACTATGAGTACCGGGTGAATACGGAAGTTATCACCGCTGTGACTGTAAGAGGAGGCCAGTCAGATCCGGATCACCCGGTCTCGGTTACCTTCCGGGTGGCCGGAAAGACGATGCGCGTGGATCACGTATATTATCCGGATGGGGACAGTCAGATTGCCTGGATTCGCTGGACCACACCTTCCACACCGCAGACCATGACCATACATGTCACGGTATCCGGCGGGGGAAGGACCGACAAAAACACGATTACAGCCAATATCGTAGACTTGAGTAAGAATCCTCCTCCGGATCCTAATGCGGATGATCGGAATGACGGATTTACAATCCTATCAGTTCCAAGTAGGGAACAGGTGACGAGAGCCGATTGGGGTGTGTGGAGGCCATGGTGGTATTCTTACTGGGTCTGGCACAGTGGTGACGATGATGACGATGGATATTGGTGCGACCATGCGCGCTTCGTTTTCAGTTAATCTGTGTAGAAATGCACAATAAAGCTGAACAGATTTGCAAAGGAAATCTGAACTCTGTATTTGAATCGGCAGGTGTAATTCCTGCCTGACCTCGTGTGAGAGGTGACAAAATCTCTAATACTCCGACATGCGCTGGCAGGCAATGAGTCCAGTGTATGAAGCTCGGTGAAGAGCGGTAAAAACGCCTGTGATGGGGCAAGTAACCGCGGGGGCTAAAAAACAGTCATGCTTAGTATGTCGAAAGGCTGACGAATACTTGAACGTACAGCTCGTAACACCAAGGATACCAAAATAAGAAGGTATTTGCCCCGAATGGGGTACTGTCGTTGGACGGCATCTGTGGTCGTCCCGTCCAACAGAAAACCATAGGGAAACCGTGGTCGAATGTCTTTAGCAAGCGTCACACCGGTTAAAGATGGCAGTCGGGCTACAGAGTAGAGCTAAAACTGTTATATAAAGCTAGAATGCAGGGAACGAAGGAACCGCAGCAGAGAACGGTAAGTCGTTAAAAGAGTTATTGCACTCGCTCTAACAGGTAGGAAATGGCCTGTGAAGCTGTGGGACGGCAGCCCGTAGTAGTGAGGAAGCATCGTAATGGGTGTGGAGCGAAGGGGCATAGTCTGTACAGGAATCGCAACTGTATAGATGGAGCGCCGTGTGAGGGGAAACTCTCACGCACGGTGCGAACCGGGGGAAAAGCCCTCTGACTGCCTGTTCGCAATATGTGGACAGGTAAAAGATGTGGCTTACCTATCGGTACGGCTGGTGGGAATTCGATTATGACCGTTACCATGCCAGTCTATCTGCCGAGATGAAAATCCATCCAGATGAGAAATCCCCGACCGCTTCCGGAGATACACTGAAGTCAGGATATGGCATCCAGGAGACAGTGACAGCAGGGGTGAGCACCAATCAAAGCCATGCAGTGACAGAAGCCCAGAATGCTATCACATACTTTCCAGAATTTGATTATCAGAACTACTGGCGTGTACTGGAGCGGATGGGGCGGGGATACCAGACACGGTTTGGGTTTGAGGAAAACCCATTCAGTACCTATGGGCGGAGGACACATTTTCTGCCGATCTGGTATCCCGATGGCAGATACACGCCCTATACCTGGCTGATTGACTGCTGGACGCCGGCGGGGATGCTGTCTATGAATCTGACGGATTCGGTCCAGGTGCGAGGGAATCTTTGGCAGGATTGGCATATTTCGCCTCAGAAACCGAGGTAGGATAACGGTTTTTAGGGTATAAAAATAGGTAAATAAAGTGAGGGCTGCAGGATTTCTGCGGCTTTTTCCATATGAGAGGAGAGCCATATGAAAAAGTTTAAATGGATGATTGCACTGATTGTTGTTTTACTTCTGACTACCATGTTTGGAATGACTGCCTTTGCAGCTAACACTGGGAACGTAGCAGGAGCAGTGGAAAGCACCTGGAAAGCGGCCTCGTCCCAGATCAAGACGGTGGTCAACAACGTGGTGTTCCCGGCGATTGATCTGGTATTGGCGTTACTATTTTTCATCAAAGTAGCTACTGCCTATATGGATTACCGAAAGCATGGTCAGATTGAATGGACTCCGGCCGCTATTTTGTTTGCAGGGCTGGTATTCAGTCTATTTGCTCCGATGTATGTGTGGCAGATTGTTGGAATCTAAGAAGTGAAATAAGATTTTGTTTGGAATAAGGATATGGGAGGAAGAAGAATGGGGTGCTGGGGAATCACGGCATTTGAGTCGGATGAAGGTCTGGATGCGATAGATTTTATCAGGGAGAGTCTTCCGGAGAATGGTAAACTGGAGCTTGAAACATTGCTGGAAGCCCTGAAGCGAGACTCATGGAATGCGCCTCCGGATGTAGAGATGGCAGGGGCCCACACCAGTGTGATGGCGTTGGCGGAATTGATGTTGAAGTTTGTAGATAGGGCTGTCAAGAGCCTGGACGATGAGGAGGACTGGAATACGGAAGAGCATAAGTTTTGTTCAATCACTTCTTTCACCGCATCCAGAGAAACGGTCCATTGGATTCGGAACTATATTTTTGACACACTCCATGCTATAAAGAAATATGCTGAGTCCCAAACAGGGGATGGTGCGAAATGGGGAGGCTGGTTTGAGGAAAAGAATTGGATTGACTGGCAGGAGCATATGGCGGAACTGGTCAGCCGTCTGGATATATTTCTCGAATCTTCAGAGGCCGAAATAGAGCTGATTCCATTACAAAGTCCAGAGGATCAGGAGATGGAAAATAACAGAGAGGCGGAATGGCCTTTACAGAATAAACTTGGACTGTGAGGCACAATGGGATGTCAATTGCAGAAAATCAGGAGAAAGATATGGTATCAAATGACAGACAGGATAAGTTACTGATGGAAACGTGTATTAAGCATTTGACCCAATACGCAGCTATGATCAAAACGAACCAAGGAGCGCAAAGCGATGAGAGCATTGGTCGGTTGAGGAAAATGATCGGGGAGATGGAGGCATATTGGGATTTAAGTGATCGAAGGGACCGTGAAGAGCAGTTTGACAAAACGCTGCAGCGTGCAGTCCAGACGGGCAGGACGAATCGGATATCAGAGGAACAGAAAATTGCCGCTGTGAATGGATTATACCGTTATGCGAGTGAAATGGTTTCCGCACAAGGTGTGGAGGCGGCAGAGCGGGTGAAAGAGGTTCAAGCGGTTATCAGGGAATTGGCAGATGGATGGGACATGGATAAAGCATGGGCGGCTCATCTGTGTTCCCTCATTGGGAGTATGGCAGGATATAAAGAACAGCCGCCATCAGAAACAAGGGAAGAGAGCCGCTTTTTTAAAGACATTTCAGCCGTGGCTGAGAAAATGGGGTTTGAGGTAAAAGGAGTAGAGAACGGATTGCTGCAGCTGTATCTGGAGGGAAGCCGTGTGGCGGAGGTTGATGAAAGCGGGAGCATGTTGTACCGTCCTAATCCGAACGTATTCAAACTGATGGATGAGATCGAAGCATGGAAGAGCAGAGAAGAAAACCTGCATATGCAGGACGGACTCCAAATGTAACACAGGCAGGGAGGGACGCTGCTTATGAAATCATTAAACGAACACTTGGCGTATTATGACCCGATGAGGGAATCCAATGAGCGCTATCTGCCGGAGGATCAGGAAACGCTCCGGTACTCCCGGGTATCTGTAATTGCAGATGGAAAAGTAATAGGGGCATCCCTCTATCCGGATCACGTACTGGATATGGCATTTTTAGAAACACCTTTTATGAGGCAGATCTGTCGGGATTATCAGTACACAAGGAAGCTGGAAGTCAGGATTGAGTGTTATGAACACAGTGGAGAGGGAGAAGGTCGGGGACTGGTCGGCGGTGAATTTACGCTGTTCTGTCTGGGAGCGTTGGATTTGAAGATAGTATCCACCCGGAACATCTGCTTGTGGGAAGGAGGACGGATGTCCAGTCTGTTCGGGAAAGAGACCGGAAATATGAGGATTAAGAAAGAGGTGATGGTTCGATGTTTATCTGGGACTTCGTAGCGGATACGGTTCTCGGCCAGATCGTGGACTGGATCTATGGCCAGATGATTGGGGTTCTGGGAAATTTTTTCTCGCTCATGGGGCAGATGGGGGCAGAGCTGTTCGAACTGGATTGGATCCAGGCGATTGTCCTGTTTTATTCACAGCTTGCCTGGGTGCTCTATGTGGTGGGACTTGTGGTGGCGGTATTTGAATGTGCCATTGAATGCCAGAGCGGCAGGGGAAGCGTCCGTGATACGGCGCTGAATGCATTAAAAGGTTTTATGGCGGCCGGTCTTTTTTCCGTTGTGCCGGTAGAACTTTACAAATTCAGTGTGTCCCTCCAGGGAGAGATTACCAGAGGAATAACAGGGCTGGGTGGTGATTTCGGTTCCATGGCAGGGAATATCATTGACAGCCTGGCGAACTCGGGAACCCTGCAGGATGCGATGGTCAGCGGGGTGTTCGGTGGGATCAATACAATCACGAATCCAATCCTGATGATTTTTATCCTGTTTATGATGGGGTATTCCACGATTAAAGTGTTTTTTGCCAATCTGAAACGGGGCGGGATTCTGCTGATACAGATTGCGGTGGGAAGCCTGTACCTGTTCAGCGTTCCAAGGGGGTATATAGATGGCTTTACGAATTGGTGTAAGCAGGTAATTGGTATCTGTCTGACTGCTTTTTTACAGGCCACGATGCTGATTGCCGGCCTGATGGTGCTGAGCAAGAATGCCCTTCTGGGGCTGGGGATTATGCTGGCGGCAGGGGAGGTGCCGAGGATTGCCGGACAGTTTGGATTGGATACCAGTACCAGGGCAAACCTGATGAGCAGTGTGTATGCGGCCCAGAGCGCGGTGAATCTGACCAGGACCATTGTACAGGCAGCGGCGAAATAGGAGGAACTGATTGGAGAGCAGGATGATTTATATCTGTTCCCCCTATGCGGGGAATACAGAAGAAAATATAGCATTTGCAAGACAGGCATGCGGTTATGCCATCCGGCAGGGAGCGGTTCCTCTGGCACCCCACCTGTTATATCCACAGATACTGAATGATTCCGTGCCGGAAGAGCGGGAGACAGGAATCCGCCTTGGGCTGGAGATGCTGGAGCGGTGTGAGGAACTTTGGATATGCGGGGACCGGATGTCGGCGGGAATGAAGCGGGAAGCGGCATATGCCAAAGCCAGGGGGATTCCGGTGCGCCGGATTCCTGTATGTGAGATCATGGGAAATCAAACGGTTCAGGAGATGGGGGAAGCTATAAGGGAAGGGCCGGATACCAGCCAATCGCACCAGAAAAATGTCCAGTTTGGGATGTGACCGCGGGAAGGAGGTGGAGTTCTTGCACTTATATTTTCATACCAACACAGAGATGGCACTGTATTATATCAAGGCGTTATTGCGGGATGGGGATGAGCATCCCATGTCGGAAATCTATGATTATGTGATGGAAAACTGTAAAGGCCATGCCGTGATGGGGGAGCCGATGCGTGCAACGGTCATATCTTCGGCGCTCTGGCGGCTGGCGCATACGGACGGAAGCGGTTACTGCCGTCTGCGAAGAGGCGTGTATCAGATGGGGGACCCGAAAAAAACCATGAAGGAGACGCCGTCCATTTATGAACGGGCCATCCGAATTGTAAGCAGGGCGGAGCGGGAGCTGGCAGGCAGTTTCTATGTGAACCTGGACCAGGGATTGGATTTAAAAACATCCATCGAGGCCCAGAACACTGGCCGGGAGGTGCTTGACAAGTTGGGACAGATTAAGGCGGAACTGGCGGCCATGCAACAGGAATTTACAAACGAAATGGAGTGTGGACAGGACCAGACGTCCGGTATGTCCATGGAACTGTAGGAGGTGGAGGATGTATATTTACCCGGAACATTTGAAGGCAAGGGCTGTCATGTGGCTGTGGCAGCTTCGGGATCTGACCGTGATTGGGGTGGGAGTATTGTTTTCTGTGCTTGCGGCGGTCCAGACCGGGGTGATTATCCCGGCGCTGATTACGGCTGCCTATGCCTTTTTAACCATCCGTTTTGAGGATACCAGTATCCTGGATTTTATCAGCTATGCCTGTGCTTATTTTTTCAGGCAGCAATTTTTTGAATGGAGGATGACCAGATGAGCAGAAAAGGGAAACGGGAGGGGAAGACAACAGCTAAACAAAGGCTCTCCACCAGGCAGCTGATGAACACTAGGAGGATTACAGAGTACAGCCTGGAGACCTATGACGGGGATGAACTGGTGTACTTCATGATTCGCCCCACCAACCTGTCGGTCTTATCAGAATCCAGTGTAGGGGCAAGGGTGTATGCCCTGATGAATGTGCTCAAGGGTGTGGCGGAGATTGAGATGCTGTGCTTGAACAGCCGGGAAAATTTTGAGGAGAACAAGGGATTTCTGCGTAGGAGGGCGGAAGAAGAACGCAATCCGGTCATCCGCCAGCTGCTGGAGCGGGATCAGATTTTCTTAGACCGGATTCAGGTACAGATGGCAACGGCCCGTGAATTTTTAATCCTGATCCGGCTTAGGAATCAGAAGGGGAAAGATGTGTTTTCGTATCTGGACCGCATTGAAAAATCCCTAAAGGAACAGGGATTTGATTCCAGACGGGCGGATGAGGAAGACATTAAACGGATTCTGGCAGTGTATTACGAGCAGAACGTGACCAGTGAGAAGTTCGAGGATTTTGATGGGGAGCGGTGGATCATTCCGGATGATTAAAGGCGGGAGGCTGAAGAAATTTCAATAGGAATCGTAAAGCCAGCCTTGATGGGAACAGTAAATTGATGGTTACGATTCAATCAAACTGTGGTATACTGTAAAAGAAATGCAATTATCGTGAGAAGGAAGGAGTGGATTGTTTGAATTACCCGGAATTATTGAGAAAAAGGGATTTATACCAGTCTGGCAGGGCGTCCATCCCAGAGTTGACGCTGCAGTCCTACGAGCAGGCGTTTGAGATAGAATATACCCATAACTCTACCGCCATTGAGGGAAATACCCTGACTCTTATGGAGACAAAGGTGCTGTTAGAGGATGGGATTACCATAGGCGGAAAGAGGCTGCGGGAGATTTATGAGACCGTCAACCACCAGAAGGCATACCGCTATGTGAAGGAGTGTATCGCAAAGGAGCAGCTTCTGGATGAAAAAATCGTTAAGGATATCCATGCACTGTTGATGGAGAATATCTTTGTGGGAGGGATTTACCGGAACGTAGACGTGTACATTTCCGGAGCGCAGCATACCCCGCCATCACCTGGTGAAATGTACCGGCAGGTCAAAGATTTTTATGCCGATCTCATATGGAAGGGGAAAGAAATGAATCCCATTGAACTGGCGGCATGGACCCACGCTGAGTTTGTGCGAATCCATCCTTTCCCGGATGGCAATGGGAGGACCTCACGTCTGATTATGAACTATCAGCTTTTGGCAAATGGATTTCCTGCTGTGTCTATCGCAAAAGAGAACCGGCTGGATTATTTCAATGCCCTGGAAGCCTATGCGGTAGAGGGTAATCTGGTCCCGTTTGCAGAAATGGTTGCAGGTTTGGCCGACCAGCAGCTGGACCGCTACCTGGGCATGATGGAGCCTTCGCAGGACATGCAGCAGAATCCAAAGATGTAACAACAGAAGAACAAAACGGCATGACGCCGGATGCAGAGATGTGTCCGGCGCTTTTTTTGCGCCAAAATCAAGGAGGGAGAACGTTGAAACATGCAAAAACCACCCCGGTGGCGGAAAAGGAGGACGTACGCATCCAGGAATTTCTGGACATGATTGCGCCCTCCGTCATCAAGTTTGAAACTGACTACTTCATCTGTGGCAACACATACCGCTGTGTCTGGGCGCTGAGGGAGTACCCGACTTCCACAGAGGAGCAGGCAATCTTAAAACGGCTGGGAGAAAAGGATGGGGTCACTTTAAAGATTTATACCCGCCATGTCAGCGCAGCGGAGGAGAGGAAAATCATCAGCAATGCCGCCAGTAAGAACCGGCTGAATCAGTCCAGTACCAATGATTTGCAGCAGACGGTCCAGGCGGAGAGCAATCTCCAGGATGTGGCGATGATTGTGGCAAGGACCCACCGCAACCGGGAACCGCTCCTGCATACGGCTGTTTACATGGAACTGACCGCCAATGAATACGACCGCCTGAAGCTGTTACAGACGGAGGTGCTGACCGAGCTTATTCGTTCAAAACTGAACGTGGACCGGCTTCTCCTGCGTCAACAGCAGGGCTTTCAGTGTGTGATGCCAAGTGGGAGAAATGTGTTCCGGGATCAGTTTGAGCGGGTTCTGCCGGCCAGCAGTGTGGCAAATCTCTATCCCTTTAATTACAGCGGAAAGACGGATCCCCATGGTTTTTATGTGGGGCGGGATAAGTTTGGGAGTAACATTCTGGTGGATTTTAACCAGAGGGCGGACGATAAGACCAACGGTTCCATCCTCATCCTGGGCAACAGCGGCCAGGGAAAGTCCTATCTGTTAAAGCTGCTCCTGTGCAACCTGCGGGAAGCCGGACTGGATGTCATCTGCCTGGATCCGGAAATGGAATATGAGGACCTGACCAACAATCTTGGGGGCTGTTTTATCGATCTGATGGGCGGCCGTTTTTTGATTAATCCCCTGGAGCCAAAGGTATGGGATGAAGGGGAGGGCCCGGAGGATCCGGATGCGCCGGAAACCTTCCGGATCCGGAGCCGGCTGAGCCAGCATATCAGCTTTTTAAAAGACTTTTTCCGCTCGTATAAGGACTTTACGGACCGGGAGATTGACGTGATTGAGATTATGGTCCAGCGCCTCTACGCCAAGTGCGGGCTTACGGATGAGACGGATTTTCAGAGGCTGGGCTCAAAAGATTACCCCACCCTTTCCGAACTGTACGAACTGATTGAGGCGGAATATAAAGGATTTGACAGCAGGGAGCGGCAGTTGTATACCGCGGAACTGTTACAGAACATCCTTCTGGGGCTCCACTCCATGTGCAGGGGACCGGAAGAAAAGTTTTTCAACGGCCATACCAATATCACGGATTCCAGCTTCGTTACTTTCGGTGTAAAAGGGGTCCTGCAGGCCAGCCGGAACCTTCGTGATGCCCTGTTGTTTAACACCCTTTCGTTCATGAGCAACCGGCTTCTGACGGTAGGGGATACGGTGGCAGGACTGGATGAATTTTACCTGTTCCTATCCAACCTGACAGCGGTGGAGTATGTCCGAAACTTCATGAAACGTGTGAGAAAGAAAAACTCCTCTGTGATTCTGGCCAGCCAGAACCTGGAGGATTTTAATATTGAGGGGATCCGGGAATATACCAAGCCGCTGTTCTCCATTCCCACCCACCAGTTCCTGTTCAATGCAGGGGCTGTGGACGAGAAGTTTTATACGGATACCCTGCAGTTAGAGGCGAGCGAATTCAGCCTGATCCGCTATCCCCAGCGCGGTGTGTGTCTCTATAAATGCGGGAATGAGCGTTACAACCTAATGGTGACGGCGCCGGATTATAAGGCAAAGCTGTTTGGAAAGGCAGGCGGACGATGAGCCGGGAGGTGGTTCCATGGACATGAAACAGCAGCGGTTTGGGATTGAGATTGAGCTGACGGGGATCGCCAGGAAACGTGGGGCGGAGATTGCAGCTGCCTATTTTGGCACCCAGTCCTACTATGAAGGAACTTATTACGACACCTATGTTGCGCTGGATTCCCAGGGCAGGGAATGGAAATTCATGAGTGACGCCAGCATAAAACCGGAGAGAAAAGAGGGAAAGAGCCGCGTGGCAGCCAGTGACAGCTATAAAACCGAGATGGTGAGCCCCATCTGCCGTTATGAGGATATCGAGACCATACAGGAACTGGTGCGGAAGCTGCGGGAGGCAGGAGCCCTGGCGAATTCCAGCTGTGGGATCCATGTGCATATCGATGCCTCATCGTTTGACGCAAGGACTCTGCGCAACATCACTAATATCATGGCGGCAAAGGAGGATTTGATCTATAAGGCGTTGCAGGTATCTGTGGCCAGACAGAATCGCTGGTGTAAACCGGTGGAGGAGCGTTTTTTGGAGGAACTCAACCAGAAGAAACCGGGGACACTGGAAGAAGTGAGACACATCTGGTACAACGGGGCCAGCCGGCAGCGGGATCATTATGATGAAAGCCGTTATCATTGTCTGAACCTTCATAGTGTGTTCCAGAAAGGGACTGTAGAGTTTCGATTGTTTAACGGGACGACTCATGCAGGTAAAATCAAGGCATATATTCAGCTCTGCCTGGCTATCGGGGCCCAGGCCCTCAACCAGACCAGCGCCAGCCGGAGGAAAACGCAGACAACCAATGAGAAATATACCTTCCGTACCTGGCTGCTTCGGCTGGGATTAAACGGGGATGAGTTTAAGACAGCGCGGCTTCACCTGCTGAAACATCTGGATGGCTGTATTGCTTGGAAGGATCCGGCCCAGGCTGAGGCCCAGAAAGAACGTCTTAGACTGAAACGGGAGAAGGAACAGCAGATGCGGGAGGAGAGGGGGACCTTTGGATCAGAATCAGACAATGAATCAGAAATAAGGGAGCAAGTAATACAGGAAGAAAATATGCACATAGAGGCCGAGGCACAGTCCCCGGTCTTTTCTATGATGACAGGAATGTAAAGGAGAAACAGGAATGGCAAGAAGGACAGGAAAAAATGCAACACAGGAGCGGCTGTACATTGCTTACGGCAGCAACTTAAATCTTCCCCAGATGGAGCGGCGCTGCCCGACTGCAAAGGTGGTGGGAACCAGTGAAATCAAAAACTACGAGCTGTTATTCCGTGGTGTGGCTACTGTGGAGCCGAAGGAAGGAGCGAGTGTTCCAATTCTGTTATGGAAGATTGAGACTCTCGATGAGGCTGCATTGGACCGGTATGAGGGCTGGCCTCATCTGTACCGGAAGGAGATGATGGATGTAGAGCTGGAAGGAAAAAGTGTCTCCGCTATGGTTTACGTGATGAATGACGTGCGCTTTCTCGGGATGCCCTTGGAATCCTATTACAAGGTAATTGAGGAGGGATACCAAACAGCCGGATTCGATACGGCTGTGCTGGAACATGCCCTGGAGCGGACAGAGGAGCGAATGAAACAGGAGGAGTCCCAGTATCACCAGCAGCGTTTTCATGATCTGGACGGCTTTCATTTATAAGGCAAGCAAAAAAGCTGCTCATACAGCGGCAGCTTTGCGCGTTAATCATTCTGATTTTCAGCAATCGTAATCGTTTTAAGATAGGCACCCAAAAGTTCCTTGAGTTCCGGAAGATACTTTCCATCCAGACCGGAAAGCATGTCTGTGATGGCGCTGACATCGGTGACCTGTTCGGTTCCGAACAGGATATAGTCGGCAGAGAGTCCAAGTACACGGGCTAGCCTTCCCAGCAATGCAACGGAAAAGCCCCGGTCACCGCGCTCAATATCGGAAAGAAAGGAATTGGATATTTCGGAAAGCTCAGCCAGCCGTTCCCGGCTATAACCAAGGGCTTTCCTCTGGCGGCGGATGCGCAGGCCGATTTCCTTTGCGTTGTTTTCAGTCATATGTTCACCCCGTTTCATACACGATATCAACAGTTTAACCTACTTTATTGCACATATACAGCGTGTTAATCGGTTGAATAAAACCGATATAATGTATAACGGAGAACGGATATAGCGACACATGGAAGGAGCGTGCCGGTTTTATCCCTGCCATCTTAAAGCGAAGAAAAAAATAGAGTAGAAAGGAGAGAAACGATATGGCAGCTCCAGCGGCGCTTCTTGCTGTCAAGGCGGCAGTAGCTGTGGCGGTGGATAAACGTGGGAGGAATGTGATTGCCTCGGTTGTGGCGGCGGTTCTGGTACCGTTTGTTTTAGTGATCATTATGCTGTTAAGCATTATGGACGGGACCAGCTCCCATAACGTGTCTGCGGTTGACCAGGTGTTCCGGGACGGAATCATTTCCAGCCAGGTGCCTGAAGAATACCGGAAGTACATTGTGGACATGCGGACCAGCTTTACCTCCCTGGAGGATTTGATCGCAGGGATCGATCATGTGGAAGATGGGGAACTGGATACGGAACGAATCAAATCTGTTTTTTATGCCATGTATTTTGGCAGCGCACAGCCGTCACTCTTGGCACAGAAAGAATTTGTGGACTGCTTTGTGGAGTACGAGGAGCGGGAGGATGAGGACGGGGATTCCTACACGGCGGCTATCCCTATCACAGACCTCAGCACTGTGTATGATAACATCAGGCAGCGCCTGGGGCTGGAAATCGGGGCAGAGCAGGAGGCAAATGCCCAGAGAATCTATACCGTTGCAGTATACGGTTCGGCTGTTCCGGGAGGGATGATGGCCGGAGCTGCCATGGGAGATGGCAGCTACCAGGCACTGTTTACAGAGGCAAGCAAGTACATTGGATTTCCTTACCGGTGGGGCGGTTCAAACCCGCAGACTTCCTTTGACTGCAGCGGTTATATCTGTTGGATTTATACCCAGTCCGGAGCGTACCAGCTGCCACGGACATCAGCCCAGGGAATCTTTGACCAGTGCGCTGTGATTCCAAGGAAGGAAGCGAAGCCGGGGGATCTGGTGTTCTTCACAAAGACCTATGCTTCCTCTACTCCGGTCAGTCATGTCGGCTTGTATGTTGGCGGGAATCAAATGTTACATTGCGGGGATCCCATCGGTTATGCAAACATTGATTCCAGCTATTGGCGCAGCCATTTTTATGCATTTGCCAGACTTCCGGCCGCTTAGGTGTTGAGTAACTGATAAAGTTGCAAAAAAGATTGATAATTTACAATAAAAAATGATAAAAGCTGTTTCAACAAAAAAGTGACAAATGGCTTGATAAAAACAGTATGAAAAAGACAATTATGTTTGATAATGCAGGGCCGTTTCTGAAACGCATATCTGCTTGAAACAAATATTTTAGAGTGAGCACGTTTAAGTATAGCTTTGCTTTTATGCCGGATGAAATCAAACGGTATTTTATCAAACATAATTGTAAAAATTGTGCTGGAAATTATCAGTTTTAATTGTAAACAGACATTGGGTTTGATTGCTTTTCGCGAATATCTTTGGTGGTTTTATGTATCGACTTGTGAATCAGTATAAGATATGTTGGCTGGTAAAAGGAGGTGAGGAATCATAAATGAGCTGGAAGAGCAGGCAAAAAACTGATGGCAACGCGTGTTCGGGAAGTCAGAGATGAATACAGGATGAGCAGGTCCAAGACCTATGATTTACAGGTGAAGGAGCATGTGGCAAGAATGGACCGCATCCTTCATTCACTGTCAGATGAGGACCACGAATGACTGGACAATCAGCTGCTTGATAAGTTCTGCATATGCGAGACGGAATGCCGGGAGTTATATATGGCCGGTTTCCGGGATGCCATGCGTTTGCTCATGACGATTGGTCTTTAACAAACAGAATATGAATCGGAGTAGGGCCGCTATGGATAGTAGCATAGCGGCCTGTTCTGATTGTGAAAACTTTGAAGTCACATACTCATGAAAGGGGAAGTCGGAATGAAAAATACTACATTGACGCTGACCTTCAACACGGAGCGGCTAGATGCCCTGACCTATCATATGGGCAAAAAGGAAGCGGATCTGAAGGAGGAGTTAGGCGATTACCTGCAGAAGATGTATGAGAAATATGTGCCGCAGGCCACCCGGGAGTACCTGGATGACAGGATTTCCAGGGAAGGAGCAGCAAAGCCGGCCAGGCCGAGACGGCAGGCAGAAGAGAGCCATGCAAGGAATCAGACGTGCCAGGAATTGGGACAGGCGGGCAGTGTATGAGGTATCAGGATCAGCATGGCAATGAGATTACCGAGGGCATGTATCTCCGGTTTGAGGATGGCAGTGTAGAGCAGGTCTATGCCTGCCAGACAGGAGATGAGAGCGATCTTGGGATTAATGCCAGCAATGAAGCCTATCTGCAGGCTCACGGTTTGGGGGATTTTCCCCATGAATTATACCCGCTTTCCGAGTTTGATCTGTCAGAAGTGGAGATTTGCGAGCCGGAGCTGGAACTGCGGCAGCCTGGCATGATGGGATAGAGCATCCATTCCGGGAACGTGAGCCTGTATTTGGCCGTTTGTGCCGCTTTGGCAGGCGGAGTGGGACTGGGATACCCCGGCAGGAATGACGGCCTTGTTGGGCCTTTGTAGCCGGAGGTTATACGGACAGGTAGCTGCAGGACTGGTTGGGTCGAAAGTGGTGCAGGTTAAAGGGGTTATGCTGCTTTTGCAGCCTAACCCCGAGAAACACCGGCCGGCAAAGCCGTCCGGAGATTCTGGTTTGAATACTTTGTTGGCGATAAGAGGAAAATATGGTGCTGATGGGGCAAGAAAATGGCGTAAGTACAGGGAAGCTGCGGCATTTTTATGATTACCGAAGGAGGGGAGGAACTGGAGGAGGAAACAAAGAAGGTGCGCATAGGCGTTTACATGGAGAAGGAGTTGGTAGACCGGGCCGATGAGCTGTTGAATTTTGCCGGAGCCCGCTCCAGAAATGAGTTCGTGGCGGAAGCGGTAAAGTTTTATATCGGATATCTTCATTCTAGAAAAGCGGAGAACTATCTGCTTCAGACATTATCTTCCGTCCTCACCGGTACGGTACATGACAGTGAAAATCGTCTGGCCCGGATGGATTTTAAACTGGCAGTGGAGTTGTCCAAGCTGGCGCATGTGATCGCGTATTCCCATGACGTGGATGAGGAAGCGCTGCACAGACTGCATGTGAAATGCGTGGAGGAAGTAAAGCGGATCAATGGTGCGATTGAGTTCGAGGATGCTTATCGGTATCAGAAACGGGAAGTTTAAGTAATGATAAAATAAAAAGAATGATACGAGAGAAGATTCAATATGGCACAGGATCAGAGGATGGAGGTTATCATCCACCGGTTAGCGAGAGAGGCGTTGCAGAATCGGAGAGCCGAAGCCAAAGGATCGGGAGCTGCTGGATGAACTGGAGACATTGGGTACAGAGGTTAAAGCATTGATGGAACAGCTTCCGGCTTTAATCACTTTCAACAGGTCATAGTGGGAGGTGAAAATACAATGAAACAATGGAACTTTATAAGAGGCGGTGCCGGGCTTATGCTGTGCGTGATTCTGATGGCTGGATGTGCAAAATAAATGCCCCTATCCAATGGAAGCAGCGGCGCTGTGGTTCCGGAACATGTTCCGGAGCCGGCTTATATTTCTGATACCTCACCGTCAGACTGTTAGCTCTGCGGGGAGGGGAGGGACTCTGATTCCGGCATATTGGGAAGAAGATAACATTGGAATCATTGACTTAAATCCGTTCTGAATTTCTCATATCAGCATCAATGAATATGATGATCATGGCAGAAGAATTAAAAATGGCTGGAGCGGTTCTAGTTTCAACATGCTGACAACAGGAGAAGATGGTATGTCCGTGTGGGGAAGTACAGACAACAGCCGGGGCTACTATTCCGGGCAGGCCAGTATGAAAAGCCATATAGGTTTGGACTTGGAGGAGGTATCTGGGTTTCTCTGTACCGGCTGCCTCAATACACTGTTGGATGAGTGCTATGATGAAACGTATTACAATCTCGGAATTGTAAATTTTAAAACACGTGAAATCCTTCTGTTGGAGAAGAGGGTGACAGCATTTGTTTTTGATAACTTTTATATAGACTGCAACTATTATGAAGACGAACCGGGAGAGGGTGAATACGGCTTTGATTTATTGATATTTTATTGCCCACCGCGCTATAAGAGTTCATAGAAGGAACATGTTATGCCTAAAATCATTTTTACCAGCCGCTATATGAAGGCTGCACCAGCTGCTCAGCTTGCAAACTATGTGAAATACATCGCTACCAGGGAAGGGGTAGAAAAGATTGATGAGAGCAAGCGGGAACTCCCGGCAACCGTAGCACAGAAAAAACTGATTTCCCAGCTTCTCAAGGATTTTCCAGATGCCAAAAATATGTTAGAGTATGAAGATTTTAAAATACATCCAACAATTGGAACTGCGTCTGAATTTATTTCCACTGTGTTGGAATGGAACCAGGATCAGCTCTCGGACCGGGAGAACTATGTGGACTATTTGGCGAACCGTCCTCGTGTAGAACGTGTGGGAGAACACGGACTTTTTACAGATGTTGGGACTCCAGTGGTGATTTCCAAGGTGCAGGAGGATGTGAAACATCATAAGGGACCGGTATGGACACACGTGGTCAGCCTGCGGAGGGAGGATGCAGCCCGTCTGGGATATGACTCTGGAAAGCAGTGGCGGGAGCTTCTGCGTTCCAAGCGGGCGATGCTCAGCAAACACATGAAGATTGATAGTGAGAACCTGCGCTGGTATGCTGCGTTTCACAATGAAAGCCACCACCCGCATGTTCACATAATGGTGTTCTCTGCGAAAGATAATGATGGATATTTGACGGAGCCGGCGATTGAAGCCATGCGTTCCGAACTGGCTCATAGTATCTTCCGTCAGGATTTTGCAAACCTCTATGAAGAGCAGAACCTAGCTCGCACGGATTTGAAAAAAGAAGCGGAACAGCTGATGAAAGAACTGTTGAGTCAATTGGAACAGGGAGTGCTGGTGAATCCGGAGATTGAAAGACGGATCTGTCAGCTTGCCGACCGGTTGCAAAAAACAAAAGGGAAAAAAGTATACGGTTATCTGAAGGCGGATGTAAAAAAAATAGTAGATCAGATAGTCGATGAGCTGGAAAAAGAACCTGAGGTTGGGAAGCTGTATCAGACCTGGGGAGAATGGAACAATCAGATTTTACAGTTTTACTCCAACAACCCTCCGCCGCTTCCGCCCTTATCAAAACAGCCACAATTTAAAAGTATTAAAAATATGGTGATTGCCGAAGCATTACAGATCGGCAGTCACCATTTTATATTTGATGAGGAACCGGAGGAATTAGAACCAACAGAATTACCGCAAGAGAAAGGGCTGGATGAATTACTGGAAGAAGCGGAGACGTATGAAACATCGGTAGAAATCAACACACCGAAACGGGAAGCCGCTTCAAATACCTATGCCGGAAATCAATCTCATGTTACATGGGGGGATGAGTACCGGGAAGCGCGAAACTGCTTATACGGGAGTGAAGAAGTTGAGCCTGACTTTGCACGGGCATGCCAACTGTTTCAACAGGAAGCAGAAAAAGGAAATGCACTTGCCATGTATGATCTTGCCCGTATGTTTGCTGATGGACTTGGCAGGGAAGCGGATCCTAATGCCGCACAGAATTGGTATGCAAAAGCGATTGCTGCATTTATGGAAGCAGAGTTCTCGGCAAAAGAAAGGCAGAAGTCCTATCTGCAGTACCGGATTGGGAAAATGTATGCGGCAGGTCTAGGTACGGAGCAGGACTATGGAGAGGCAGCGGAATGGTTTGGGAGAGCTGTCAGACAGAATCATAAGTACGCTCAATATTCTCTGGCCGGTCTTTACTATAGAGGACAGGGAGTCGAGCAGGATTACCGGCAGGCACGAAATCTCTATCGCTGTTCCGCAGAGCAGGAAAACCCGTATGCAGGTTATGAGCTGGCAAAGATGTACCGTGATGGAATCGGAGCAGAACCGGATGGACAACAAGCGGCTACTTACTTTGAGGCGGCCTTCCGAGGCTTCCTTGCGTTGGAAAGTAAAAGCCATGATGACAAATTGCAATACCGCCTGGGGCAGATGTTTTATACGGGAACTGGAACTAAAAAAGAGGAAACAAAGGCGGTAGAGTTCTGGCAGAAAGCAGCCAGGCTGGGAAATGCAAATGCTCAGTATTCATTGGCAAGCCATTGGCTGAAAACAGGGACCGGAGATTTACAGCAGGCGTTAGAGTGGATTCAGAAAGCCGTAGAAGGAGAGAATACAGCGGCCATGTATTCCTTGGGGAAACTGTATCTGGAGGGCGAGATGGTTCCACCGGATATTAAACGTGCAATTGAATTATTTGAGAAGGCAGCCATGAAGGGACATGATTATGCAGCGTACCGTCTGGGACGTCTCTATCTGTCGGGAGAGAAGATCAAAAAGAATGTGGAGCTAGCAATGGAATGGCTTGGGCAGGCTGCGGGTGCCAACAATTTATATGCACTTTATACATTTGGCAAGTTGTTCCTTATGGGAGCGGATGTACCGAAAGACATTGAACGGTCCATCTATTACTTCAAACGAGCTGCGGAAGGCGGCAATGAGTATGCAGAGTTTCAGTTGGGGAAGTTGTATCTTCTGGGAGAGGATGTTCCGAAAAATGTAGAGGAAGCGATTACCTGGATTTCCAGTTGCGCGGACCGTGGAAACCAATTCGCCCAGTATGCGCTGGGTAAATTATATCTTTGCGGGCGGGATGTTCCGAGGGATCGGGAAAAAGCCATTTCGCTGTTGGAGGCAGCGGCAGCACAGGGAAATATTTATGCCCAGTTTTTGCTGGATCATCTGGACTCATTCCAGGATCCATCTGTTTTTCTGTCAGCAACTAGGCTTTTGAATCAACTGACTAAGATATTCCAGGAAGAAGAACGGAGAGAGAGAGCAAGGCATATCAGTGTGGATCGAAAAATGCGGCGTAAAATCCGGGAGAAAAAAGTGGCGCAGGGCCATAAGGGAGATGACCATGAGCCGCAGGAACTGTTGTATTAAAAAATAGGAGGTGGGCAGATGGGGTATGTGCATTTTACAGAAGATCAGAAACAGAGGGCCGGTTCCGTGGACTTGGTGGATTTTCTTCGGTTAAATGGAGAGAGACTCATTTCAGCCGGAAGGGAATGGCGTTTGAGCAGCGATCATAGTATCACGGTCCGGGGAAATACCTGGTATGATCATGCGGAAGAAAAAGGCGGAAGCCCAATCAGTTTTGTCCAATATGTTTACGGAAAAAACTATCCGGATGCGGTTACCATGCTGCTGAATGGAGAGCAGGGCGTAGCATACAAACAAAGCCAGAGAGAAGAAAGCACAAGGGCGCCGTTTGTACTTCCGCCGTCCAACAGCAACATGCGGCGGGTATATGCTTATCTGTTGAAAAACCGGTTTCTGGATCGGGAGATTGTGGATGCATTTGTAAGAAGCGGCCTGATTTATGAAAGTCTGGAGCCATCAAAGGATGGCGCAAAACAATTTCACAACGCAATTTTCGTGGGAAAAGATGAAGCTGGGACGGCCAGACATGCACATAAAAAGGGAATCTACACCTACGGGAAAAGTTACCGCGGGAATATTGAAGGGAGTGATCCTCGGTACAGCTTTCATTGGAAGGGAATCAGCAATACCCTGTATGTATTTGAATCGCCCATTGATTTGATTTCCTATATTTCACTTCATAAGGAGGGCTGGGAAAATCATAGTTATGTGGCGTTGTGCGGTGTTGGGCGTCAGTCCATGTACCAGATGCTGAAAGAAAATCCGAACTTGAAAACAATCTGTCTGTGTCTGGATTCCGATGCTCCGGGGATAAAGGCGATGAGGCGTATTACAGATGAATTGCTGGAGTTGGGATACCAGGATACGAAGGAGGAACGCTCCATTTATAAAGACTGGAATGAAGACTGTAAGGCCGTGCATGGACAGCCCGCACAAGCGGCTGAGGAGTTTCTGGTACAGCCCGCAATAGAAAGAGAATTAAATCTGGCCTACATCTAAGGCGTTGCGTACTTGTTCTTGGAAAAGGGGGAGTAACTTGTTAGAAAATCAACTTGTGCCACTTGTGTGTGTCGGCATTGGTATGCTTATCATGTTTGGAGTCATACCGCTTGTGGCAAACCATTATTCACTCAATGGTATTAAATCTAAAACCGTAGGAGATGGACAATACGGTACAGCCCGGTTTGCCAGCGAGGCAGAGCTCCGGAAGACATTTGCATATGTGCCATATGAACCGAAGCTGTGGAGGCAGGGGAAAAACCTTCCGGAGACACAGGGACTTGTGGTGGGCGCAAAGTTTACGCAGAGAGGAGTGACGGCACTGATTGATTCAGGGGATATCCATCTGCTAATGATTGGAGCGGCGGGCGTTGGTAAAACAGCCAACTTTTTGTACCCTTGTATCGAATATGCTTGCGCCAGCGGAATGAGTTTCATCTGTACCGATACAAAAGGAGATTTGTATCGGAATTATGCGGATATCGCAAGGAAATACTATGGGTACAATATCTCTATTTTGGATCTAAGAAATCCAACCAGATCGGATGGAGATAACATTCTTGGGATGGTAAATAAATACATGGACTTATACCTGGAGAATCCAGAAAACTTGGCAAACAAGGCAAAGGCAGAAAAGTATGCGAAGATTACAGCTAAAACTATCATCAGTTCCGGTGGAGGAGATTCGTCTTCCTATGGCCAGAATGCGTTTTTCTATGACGCGGCGGAGGGACTGCTAACCAGCGTAATCCTGTTGATTGCTGAATACTGTCCCAAAGAGCAGCGCCATATCATAAGCGTATTCAAACTGATCCAGGACTTGCTGGCTCCATCTCCGGTAAAGGGAAAGAATCAGTTCCATCTATTAATGCAAAAGTTGCCGCCAACTCATAAGGCGAAATGGTTTGCAGGCGCTGCGCTCAACTCTGCGGATCAGGCTATGTCTTCCGTGCTTTCAACGGCGATGTCCCGATTAAACGCATTTCTGGATTCGGAGATGGAGCAGATCCTGTGTTTTGACAGTGAGATGGATACGGAGACCTTTTGCAATTCTAAATCCGCCATTTTTATTGTTCTTCCGGAGGAGGATACCAGTGCGACACGTTTCTAACTGAAAAGGTTAGGCTCAAGGACAAATAAACGAAAAATTGAAAGGAGTTTCTGAAATACGAACTTGAAGAACTGATATTCCAAGAGGTGGAATGATGGTGTAACGCCCTGAAACGCCCCCTTGATACTGCGGCAAGAGGTGGGACTTTGTGATAATCCTGCTGTTTGAAGCCCGCAAAAGTCGGCAGAGAGTCACCCAAACAGGTCGAGCTGTGGAAAGCTGTTCAGAGGTGGACGGTGTGGCCTATATGCCGGAGGTCTAAAATATGCCTATGGTGAGTATGTAGTGTAAAAGACTACTGACGAACCTCAGATTGTAAGAGTCTAAACTTCCGCATAGCAGAAATGCTATGGTCTGCATGGCAGACGCAAGCCGGGGTAGAGTCAAAATTTGGTGTTATGAAATACCCTACGGTGTTACAGGCACCGGAGTAGTTTGCAGGCTTAGATGAGGCACCTAAGGGCATGAATGGAAAGATAGGAATATCGGAACGTGGTAAGGTCAGAACGTGGAGCCTGTCACAAGGCAGAGAAGCGTTAGAAAGGAAAATTCGATGAATATAACTTGCTTTTATCTGGCTGAAAGTGATGCCACAGTACCAGTGAAACGGTGATAACAAGCCGTGGAGGGATAGGCATTAGTCGCAAGAAAACTAAATAATAAAGATTACACAACATGTCATGGGCTCGAGTATGACTAAGAAAAGAAATCTCCATGTTGGAGGTTCTAACCATGACAAACTTGAAAACTCCCAAACGCCAAAAGCTTCGAAACAGTGAATATTATGATGTGTAAGGTGTGTTTAACGAATTATATGCCGTCAGCAAAAAAAGGGAAAAGTATTCGCCGATTTACAGGGGATAATTCAGTCAGAGAAAATATAAACTGGCATATAGAAATATGAAAACAAACAGGGGTAGTAGAACACCCAGAGTAGGCGATAAAACCATTAATGATTTGAGAAGATGGAGCGATACCGACCTTATCAGGAAACTTATGTGGAAGAGAAGTAATAGTAATAAGTATACACTGCAAGGGAGACAAGAAATTCACCAGAACTTGTTTGATATCAATGTAAAAATCTTGCGTTACCTTATGCGGAATTCTATTCTGAATTGGAGTATTGATTATAACGATGATCGAATCTTTCATTATTCCAGACAAATGGTGAAATGTGCAGTAACAGGTAAACGAATGATAGTGGAGGAAATTCACTGTCACCATAAGCTGTCTGTTATGTTTGGCGGTGATAGCCATGCACATTTGACGCTCGTATGCGCCGAAGTACATGGGTTGATTCGCGCTACCCTGAAAGAAACTATTACGACATGGTTAAAAGCGTTGTAGTTGATGGGCTATCAAATCAGGCGTGTAAGCAACCAGCGGAAGCTCTGTGAACTGTGGACGATTTGATAATAGAGTTTGAAAATGTGTAAATCATATTGAAGTTTTCTTGCGATGGAACGCCGGATGAGGTGAAAATCTCATGTCCGGTGTGAAGCGGGGGAAAATCTGGAGATAGTATCAAAGGGTTACCTATCGCTATCAAAGTATTTTATGGTAAGCCTGTTTTTGCAGCAGATCTACAGGGAAATGCTGTCAATCGCAGATGAACATGGAGGGAAACTTCCGAATCGTGCGGTGATTTTTGGAGATGAGCTCGGTACCATTCCCAAGATTGAATCTCTGGAGATGCTTTTTTCAGCTGGTCGATCCAGGCGGATCAGTATGATACCCATCATACAAAGCTTTGCCCAGCTGCAGAAAAACTATGGGAAAGAGGGAAGTGAAATCATCGTGGATAACTGTCAAGACGTTTTATTTGGTGGGTTTGCACCCAACTCGGAAAGTGCTGAGATTCTGTCAAAGGCATTGGGAAATAAAACGGTGTTGTCCGGCTCCATCAGCCGGGGGAAAAATGATCACAGCCAAAGCCTGCAGATGGTTGGGCGTCCGCTCATGACTCCGGATGAATTGAAGTCACTGCCCAAGGGACACTTTATCCTGGCGAAGACCGGCTGTCACCCGATGCGAGTAGAACTACGCTTATTTTTTAAATGGGGGATTGAATTTGAGGAAAAATATGAGGTGGAACAGCATGTGGCAAGGCAAGTGTCTTATGCGGACCGGCTGGAGTTGGAGCAGGAGATTGTTAGGAGACAATTTTGTGAGGATGAGGAGGCAAACTTTTATGAACCACCGGAAATAGAGGGGATTTCAGGCGGAGGTCTGGCGCATGTACCGATGCCAATCAGACAGGCAGTCTCGGGAACCAGACAACCACTTCGGACAGACTAAGGAGGGAGGTATGTGGGATATTACGATTCTGTTTACTCAGAGGAATTACCACACCGTGCGATTTCGGTGTATATGTATTTAAAAGAGCGAGCAGATAAAAACAGCCAGTGTTATCCGGCCATGAGCACCATCGCAGAAGAACTGAAGCTTTCGAGGAGAACGATCCAGCGGGCTGTAGCAGATTTAGAAAAGGCTGGATTTATTAAAACAGAACAACGCTTTAGAAGAAAGGGGGGTAAAAGTAGCTTACTATACACCGTTTTGAAATGATAGGATTACACCAAGGGGATACTCTGCATTTCCGGTGTCCTATGGTATGCGTCACTATGGCGCATGAAGGGAATATCCCATTGCGAGATAGTTTATTAAAACAGAAAAAAATAAGACCATTTAAAACCGCAGTTCATTCAGGGGTGTCTGGGAAGTGACCATTAAAATATTTATAATAGAGTGTTTACGAGTCATTCTAACTGAGTACTGGGTGTCCCTGCCGGAACAGTTCTTCTACTTCATAGAGATCACCGTGAATATAATCCGTTACCCAGTACCATTCACCGGTTCCTCCCCGCACAAGCTCCATACTGGTCATACCGCGTATGTCAACAATTCTCATGAACGCACCTTGCTCTCGCAAATATATCATGCTCTAAAATTTTTCTTTCACGGTTAGCTGGGATACATCATTTTTACACCAGTATGTAGCAAAGACAATCCAGCAGAAAAACTCCACCCAAAATCAGCGCGAGCACGTGTACGGTTCGATCCGCAGTCTTTGACACACAGCGTTGAAAGCAGGGATAAAGCAGATAGAGAAATACCATTCCGCCCGCACCAAATCGCAGACTTGGATTCAATGCAATTCGCCCCTGAAAGTTTGGCGTAAAACGATTATAATCCCACATCCAGCTTCCGGCAGTCCATTCCATCACATAGCTGGCCGCCAACTCAATCACGGTTGTGATGCCCACGATTCCAGCAAAAACCAGTACTGGCGTGATGGGAATTTTACAGACAAGGATACGTGTTTTCATTAGTCGGTACAAGCACAACAACAAAGCCATCGCACCAAAGCCGTACACTGGGCAGTATGGCCCTGTCAATACCCCCCGGTCGGAGTATCCCCACCGATAGATCACAACTTCTAAAAAAATCTCGTATCCCCATCCGATAAACGAGGTCAGCAGAAAAAACAGAAACAGTTCCTCGATTTTTCGCAAAATTTTCTTACTATCAACCAACATCTGGATGTACTCCTTTGTATTTCTTTTTGCAATTTATGGAGTGAAATAATTTTACCACATTTCGGCAAGCAATGCCAGTGTATAACACTGACAATTTTACTGCTTTGACAGGCCAGTAAAATGCTTTCCAGCCGCTTGTTAGGGCCGCCTATTTGCGGCCCCGCGCTATCGCTCTGGGCCTTATTTTCTACCACCCAACTTCTGGCTACCGTGACCATGAAAGAACATGGACATTTTGCTTCCGCACACTCTTTGATGTTGGTGGCTTTCAAATCGCTTAATCGTAACACTTGCCAATAATAAAAGCAGGGAGAAGTTATTTCGGCTGAATAATTACATCTATCCCTAACTTTTGTAACGAACGAAGATTTCTCTTGATTAAATTCTCTTGATTGATAACAGTATAATAATCTGCTCCTAAATCGCAGTATCGAACTTTCTCTTTTAGCATATGATAGATGGCTGTTAGCATGCTGTGCGCAATAGCTGTCAGTACTCGTTTCCCTCCTCTGCGCGCTGCAATTCGTTGGCATCGTGAATAAAAATAGCTTTGCTTATTCCTTATTCCAGCACGGGCGCATTCTACTAAACATGCTTTCAAATATCTATTTCCTTTTCATATTTGGCTACTCATCTTTTTACTGGCGATTTCTTTACATTCTGGCACAAGCCCTGCCCATGAACTAAAACGCAATTTATTTTGGAAGTGTTCCATTTCCACCCTGTTTCTGCCAGAATGCGTTCCACACTTTGCCTCCCGATTCCTGGAATCGCATCCAAAGCCTGAACAGCCCAGCTTATCGGCTCTGTTTTTTAATATTTTCATCTAAAACCGTGATGAGAGAAGTAAGAATTTCTATATGCATTTTTTTAAGACAGAAAAATATTGAGAGACATGCTGATTTTTATTGTGGCAGATATATTGGATTGTTATAATATGGATATGAAGAAAGCGATAAATTACATTTACGGAGGGATATTTGGTGGAATATGGAATTATAGTTGTGATGATAATTTGTGGAGTTTTACTTTTTATTGAAATTGATGAGTTGAAAAAGCAGGTAAAATCTCAGCAAAAACAGATTGATACTTTGTGAAAACAGACAGGAAATAAACAATTAGCAACATATTATATATCAGAAGAGGATAAAGAATATATCCTTCATCTTAAAAATAGTGGTAAGTATGTAGAAGCTGTAAAAAAAGTGAGAGAAGTGACTTCTATGGATTTAGTACAAGCAAAGCAATATGTTGATACACTATAAATTAGATTTGAGGGAGGTAATATCGTGGAAATAAGAAAGGTACATCAAGAATTTTCCGTATGCCAAGTAGAAGATTATTCGTTTGTAAATTTAGGTTCTGAGTATAGTTTCATTGGAAAAACTGATGAAGAAAAATCTCTTGTATGTATCACAAACGAAGTCCCACCAAATGTAATTCAGCGTGAGGACGGTTGGAAAGCTTTTCGTATTCAAGGTGTTTTAGATTTTTTGTTAATTGGGGTACTGTCTAAAATCGCCAGCAATTTGGCAGATAATGACGTTTCGATTTTTGCTGTATCTACTTACAATACAAACTATATTTTGATAAAAAAAGAAAATTATTAAAAGGCAATAAAAACGCTCAGTAAAGCTGGATATAAAATTATAGAGTGATAATTTCCAGTTTGACAATTTTATATCCATACATACAAAGCAGTTAGTCTTGGCAAGGACAGAGGACGGGCTGATGACGAAAAAAGGTAGGTAAGCGGCCCTTGACGTGATGGTAATAGTACTGGAGCCGAAAGAACCAGTGAACACAATCCTTTACCTGAGGGAAGGGGAACTGGGGGACGATGCGTTGTCTGGAATTAGCATAGTCACAATGTTGTGTGATTTTTTGAGAGGATGCTGGGTAGCTATAAATTAAATTGACATCTTGACATTATTCTGAAAATGTCTATAATATAAAAATAAAAATCAATTTCAAATTGGGGAGCGCTTATATGGCAGAACGAGGCAGATACAAGACGAAGCAACAAGATCTCATATTAGAGTGTCTGAAAAAACAAAAATTGCGTTTTCTCACAGTGAGCCAGTTCATGGACTGTCTTAGGGAGAAGGGAGTGGTCGTTGGACAGACAACGGTATACCGGGTATTGGAACGCATGGTCGATGATGGAAAGATGATGAAGCTTCCGATGGAGGATGGTACCAAAGTACGTTATTGTTTTGCGGGTGAAGAAGATTGGAACAAGTTGGGGAAATTGGTATGTATGGGATGCGGTCGTCTTATTCCACTTGAATGTTCTAAAATGGCAGATTTTCTGGAACATATTTATAAGGAACATGGCTTCGAATTGGATCAGAAACACACAATCTTGTATGGCTATTGTGAATGCTGTAAAAATTAAGAGGTCTGTCCTAAAGATTGATCTGTGATGGCAAAATGGCCTTTCGTACGAAAGTCTTGTTACGTAATGTATTTTTGCATGGATACTGACAAAACTTTGTCAATGCTACAAGCAAAATAGCTATTAGTCCCCCAAAAATTAGTTTCTTTTAGTAATGCGAGATAGGACGGGTTTGTGGTAAAGCTACCGTTTATCAGCTGTCTCTTACTTGGGATTATTGAGGATGCTGCAAACACATTCTGTGTCATTGTATTCTAACAAAATTCTGAATGATTGTAGAATAACGATAATGGAGGGGGACCTATATCATAGAATAAACGATTGACGTTTTGAAGCCTGAGGAGATGGCAGGTTGCGAGGCTTATGAAACAGGAAGATCATTGGCTTTAGGCAATGGAGAGTCCATAGGTTAAAAACTGATAGTGGAATAAGATAACATCCGTTCAGGATAAAAGAAAAAGGAGGAGATGAAGTGGATTATTTAGATAAGCATAAAAGAATCTTTGCGTTCGTGACAGCGTTTCTTGTAACCGCTGTGTTGCTTCTCTCTGGCTTTTTTATTGTCACACATATAGAACATGAGTGTACAGGTGAGGATTGTCCTGTCTGCGCGGAGCTTCAGGAATGCGCTGCTACTATCCGCTTGATAACAGAAGTAGCAGGAACAGGAGCCATCGTCATCTTTGCATATATCATTACTCAAAAACTCTTATCATCTTACCAGACTGGACTCTATCTGTGCCCGGTTTCTTTGGTCAGCTTAAAAATCCGATTAGATAATTAAAACTTTCTTTCAACAAGGCTGTTTTCTATCCATATAACCGTTATCCTCTGGAATGGTGTACTCTGTGTATCAGGATACACGGTTTGGCGGAGATACGTTTGGACTGGGAACACGCCTTGTTTTTTGTGTGCTTGTATACCTGCTATTACTGTAAAAAAACACATTTCAGGAGGATGATTATTATGAATAAAAAATTAAATTCTACATTCTGCACACTGGCTGTGACAGCAATGGTTTCTGTTGCTATGCTTTCAGGGTGCTCAGGTACCACCGCTGCACCAGGGGCTTCTGATACAGACCAGGCTTCAACCACCGCTGTGGCAGGTGGAGATAAGAGTATGGGCGAGGCGTCAATGGAGGCAGAGAACACCGATGCTGGGATTGAATCAAAGGATACGGACGGACAGAAGCTGAAGGTAATGGCCAGCTTTTATCCTATGTATGATTTTGCTGTCAAAATCGGCGGTGATAAAGCGGAGGTGACCAATATGGTTCCGGCCGGCACAGAGCCCCATGACTGGGAACCGGCCGCAGCCGATATTAAGAATTTGGAGGAAGCGGCTCTTTTTGTCTACAGCGGCGGGGGTATGGAGCATTGGGTGGAGGATGTGCTTGCTAGCCTGGAAACAAAGAAGTTGGTATCGGTGGAAGCTTCCGCCGGAGTTACACTCAGATCAGGACACATTCATGATGAGGAAGAACATAAGGGAGCGGAGGAACACACAGAGGAAGAAGAACATGGCCATGACCACGGCCAGTTTGATCCCCATGTATGGCTCAGCCCTGTGAACGCAAAGAAAGAAATGGAAAACATTAAGAATGCTTACGTTAAGGCAGACCCGGAAAACAAAGATTACTATGAAAAAAATTATCAGACCTATACAGCCGAGTTTGATAAATTGGATCAGGAATATAAAGATACGTTGTCTGCCCTGCCTAATAAGAGCATTGTAGTGTCTCATGAAGCGTTCGGTTATCTCTGCGATGCCTATGGACTGACTCAGATGGGCATCGAGGGATTGTCTCCTGATTCGGAACCGGACCCGGCAAGAATGGCGGAGATCATTGACTTTGTAAAGGCCAATCACGTCAAAGTTATTTTCTTTGAAGAACTGGTAAGCCCGAAGGTGGCCGAGACAATTGCGGCGGAAACAGGAGCCCAGACCCGGGTGTTAAATCCACTAGAAGGATTAAGCGATGAGGAACTAAAAAATGGCGCAGATTATTTCTCTGTGATGGAGGATAACTTAAAGCAGCTGAAAGCTGCACTTGAATAAAAACAGGAACAGGAGTACTGATGATGGCTGTCATTGCAGTGAAAGGACTGGATTTTTCCTATGGAAATACCCAGATATTAAAGAATATCAATTTTACTGTTCCCGAGGGCCGATTTGCGGTTCTATTGGGACCAAACGGGGCAGGAAAAAGCACCCTGATAAAGCTCATGCTGGGGGAACTTCCGCTAAATGGACAAACAGGTAAGATTGAACTTCTGGGGCAGGAGATTCGGCAGTTTAAAGACTGGAAGAATATCAGCTACGTTTCCCAAAACGGTATGGCATCCTGTCAGAATTTTCCCGCTTCCGTAGAGGAGTTTGTCCAAGCAGGTCTATACACCCAAATTGGAAAGTTCCGGTTTGCCGGAAAAAGGGAGAGGGAGCAGGTTCGCCGTGTGCTGCATCAAGTCGGTATGGGAGATTTTGCAAAACGGCTGATTGGCCGACTATCCGGAGGGCAGCAACAGAGGGTCCTGCTGGCAAGGGCGCTGATAAACGCCCCGCGGCTTTTGCTGCTGGATGAACCCACTTCCGGTATGGACGAAGACAGTACTACTTTATTTTACCGGCTGCTGTATCAGATTAACCGGGAGCAGGGGGTGACCATCTGGATTGTAACTCATGATCGGAAACGGCTCATGGCTTATGCAGACGATATCTGGCTTTTAGAAGATGAGAAGATGAAATTGGTCCAGCCAGGCAGAGAGGAGGGAGAGCATGGAAATCTTTGAATATGCGTTCATGCAGCGGGCCTTTATTGTGGGCATTCTTCTGGCGGCCATTATCCCGTGTATCGGGCTAGTGATTGTATGTAAGCGTCTGTCCATGATTGGGGACGCCCTGTCCCATACCTCGCTGGCTGGGGTGGCGGCCGGGCTGCTCCTGGGGCTGAATCCTGTCTTGACCGCTGCGGCTGCCTGCGTGGTTGCCGCTATTGGGATTGAGGCGATACGCAGGAAGATTCCCAGATTTTCGGAAATGTCCATTGCTATCATTATGTCTGCCGGGATTGGCCTGGCGGGCGTTTTGTCAGGATTTATTAAAAATGCAGCCAATTTCAACAGCTTCCTGTTTGGAAGTATTGTGGCAATCAGTAACGGGGAGTTGTATCTGGTAATCGCCGTCAGCATGGCGGTTCTGCTTATGTTTCTGCTTATGTACAAAGAACTGTTTTATGTGTCTCTGGACGAACAAAGCGCCAGGCTGGCCGGGGTGCCCGTAAAGACAGTGAACTTTCTGTTTACTGTTTTAATCGCGGTGACAGTTTCTGTCGCTGCAAGGACGGTGGGGGCTCTCATCGTCTCATCCATGATGGTGGTTCCCGTGGCCTGCGCCATGCAGTTTGGAACGAGTTACCGTCAGACGCTTATTTTGGCGGTGGTTCTGGATATTCTGTTTATGATTACAGGCTTGTTCGCTGCGTACTACCTGGGATTGAAGCCGGGCGGCACGATTGTGCTAGTGGGAGTATTGGTTTTGATATTAGTGTTTGTAGGAAAGAGAATTCTGAGATGAAAATAATTATATGAAATTGCAAAAGAGAAAAAAGCAGTACGGAACAGTAGGAAAATATTGCGGCAGGGATTTGTATATTAAAAGAACAGTTAGAGGGAGACTACAGAGAAGGATAGGCCTAAGAAGAGGTAAGAACCGATACCTCTGCCTGGCTATAATTTGCGTCTGCCTGCTGGCTACAGGCGGTCTGTTGTTTAAAATGAGAATACTTCTGGGTGATAGGGAAATATCGACCACGGCATCTGCCGCAGAGTCAGCTTCGGCTTCTGGCAAGGAAGCTTCGTCATCTCCTGGTGAGAAAGCTTCACTATCCTTATTTGACAAGACGGATGAACTGCTGGCCCAGGTGGATAGAGCCGTTTCCCAGTATGACTATGACAGGGCTGTGGAGCTGCTTGTAGGAAACGGGGCTGATAAGGAAGATCCGAGGATTGGGGAAAAACTTTCTGATATTGAGGCGGTAAAGAAAACTCTGGTGGAACAGGACATTTACCAGATTACCCATATATTCTTTCATATTCTGGTAGAAGACCCAGGAAGGACATTTCTAGACACAGCCCAGGGCAAGGGCTACAATTCTGTGATGACCACGGTTCCGGAATTTGAAGCGATCCTGACTCAGATGTATCAGAGAGGTTATGTGCTGGTCGGCATTCACGATTTGGCGGAGGTGAGTGAGGACGAAACAGGGATGGAACAGATGAGAGCGAAGAAAATCCTGCTTCCCCCGGGCAAAAAAGCATTTGTTATGAGCCAGGATGATGTCAATTACTATGAATACATGGAGGAGTCTGGCTGCGCGCGTAAAATACTTTTGGATGATCGTAGGAAACCAGTTTGCGAATACATGGATCAGGATGGAACTGTCTGGATTGGGGAATATGACTTAGTTCCCATTCTCGACCGTTTCGTGGAGGAACATCCGGATTTTAGCTACAGAGGGGCCAAGGCAATCTTGGCCCTGACTGGATATAACGGTGTCCTGGGATACCGCACCGATGAAACGTACGATCCGGCCTCTCCAAACTATGATCCAGACATGAAACCAAATCCCAATATCGAGGAAGACCGGGCCTATGTAAAAAAACTAACACAGGCACTGAAAGAGGATGGTTATGAGTTCGCTTCCCACTCCTGGGGACATCGGGATTACGGGAAAATTGACCTTGAACATATGAAAGCAGATATTGAGCGATGGGAAAAGAATGTGGCTCGTCTGCTTCCCGATCCCTGCGACATCATGATTTATCCCTTTGGCTCCGATGTGGGGGACTGGAGGCCCTATACGGAAGAAAATGAAAAATACCGATACTTGCAGAGCCTGGGCTTCAGGTACTTCTGTAATGTGGATTCCAGACCATATTGGGTGGAAACAGGAGGCCAGTTCCTCCGGCAGGCCAGACGGAACCTGGACGGCTACCGGCTGTGGATGGATTATGGCTGCGGTGCAAATGGGCTGTCCGACTTAATTGATGTGAATACGGTATTTGATGCGCGCAGGCCAACACCGGTTGGATGGAAGTAAGCAATACCGGTTGGTTGGAAGCGGCCGGCAGAAAGGAGTGTATATGACGGATGTTTATGTGATATCTGGCTTTTTAGGAGCGGGAAAGACGACACTGATTAAAACCATGGTGCATTCCGCGTTCAAGAACAAGAAGCTGGTTGTGATTGAAAATGACTTTGGGGAGGCCGGGATTGATGCCGGGCTGCTCAAGGAATGCAACTTGGCGGTTACCAGTTTAAGCGATGGGTGTATCTGCTGCAGTCTGACCGGAGACTTTGAGAAAGCGATGGAACGCATATTAAAGGACTACATACCGGATGCCGTATTGGTGGAACCATCCGGCGTGGGCAGATTATCCGATCTGATTAAAATCTGTTTAAAACAGGAGGACAGGGGCCTTATCCATCTGAAAAGGACAATAACCGTGGTGGATATACGGTCATTTGATAAATATAGAAAAAATTACGGGGGATTTTTTGAGGATCAGATTGCTTATGCCGATTTGATACTGCTAAGTCACCAAGAGGAAGGGGGGCAGGAAATTCAATCAGTTAAGATTAAAATTCAGGAAATGAATCCCGAAGCCAGAGTCGAGGCGGATTTTTGGGAATCCATTCCTGCATCTGTATTCCGGTATGGCCCGCGAAACAGCAGCATTTTTAAGCTAGAAATGGAAGCAGCGGTCTCTATGAAACCTGTGCGGATTCGCAGCTGTAGGGAACCATCCCGTAGAACCGGTTTTATCAGGCGTCACTTCGCCAGAGATGTCTTTTCTTCTGTTACTATTGAGTGGAAAGAACCCATTACGGAGGAGCGGCTGGGGAAAAAGATTCTGCATGTTGTGAAACATGCAGAGGGGGAAATCCTCCGAGGAAAAGGGATTGTGGCAGATGGACGCCGGGGATTGGTATTCCACTATCTGCCTGGCAGTTTAAGCATTGAACCCGCAAACATAGTTGGGAACCAGGTTTGCTTCATAGGCACCGGCCTGGATGAACAGCAGATACATACATTATTCAGAGAGGAAACAACATGACAACACCGGTATGGGTCATAACTGGACTGCTGGATTCGGGAAAGACCACGCTCATCAACCAGTTGGCTGAACAGGAACTGGATGAACTGGATATCCTGGTCATCCAGTTTGAATCAGGCGAAACACCTCTGATAGAACAAGAACGTGTGAAGAAACTGGCATTCTCCAAGAGCCAGCTGGAACAGAGTCCATTCGGCATTGCCGATACCATCATTCACTACATTGATAAACACAGACCTGATTTAATTCTGATCGAATGGAACGGGATGGAGCATTTCCATAAACTGGAGGAAATGTTTCTCCAGTTTTCTGCAAAAGCAGTGCTGAGTATTGAAAAGGTGGTTTATGCAGCGGAGGGAGCCAGCTTTAAGACCAGGATTCCAGATGCAGGAGTGGCAACATTTTCACAGATTGCGGGCTGCGACTGCGCTTACGTGAGACTGAAGGGAAATCGGAAATCTCGGAATGGCATGGATGTTCTTTATGGCTGCAACCCAGATATCCAGGTCTATACCAGCTGGAACCGTTTTGTACGCGCCTTGTTCCGTTTCGGTATGAAGCCTCGGCATTGGTTCCTGATGCTTCTGACTGCGGTCATGTTGTATATGGCAGCTTTTTCCGTGCTAAATGATGCGGGGGCTTCGCCAGAACGGTATATAAGCATATTCCTTGGGGTTTTTCTTCAGGCAGCGCCCTTTTTGGCTGTTGGTGTCCTGCTTTCCTCCCTGATTCAGGTTTATTTAAAGCCGGACTGGATTCAGAGAAGATTCCCCAGAAAAATTCTGTCTGGCCAGCTCTTTGCAGTGCTTGCCGGTTTTTGCTTGCCGGTATGCGACTGTGCATCCATTCCTGTATTCAAAGGTCTGGTCAAAAAGGGGGTACCTATGCCGGCTGCTGTGACCTTTATGCTGGTATCCCCGGTGATTAACCCGGTAGTCATCCTCTCCACCTGGTATGCGTTTAATGGCAATTACAAGATCATCGCGGCCAGATGCGGCCTGGGTATCTTGTGCGCCGTACTCTGTGGATTGACCTATCTTTTTAAACCGCCTGTGAATTATCTGGTGGAATATGCCATGCCTATCCAGGCGGCGTGTGGGGATTACAGCCTTCTGGAAGAAAAGGGGACTCAGTTGTCCCGTTTTTCTCTGATGATGCGGCACGCGCAGAATGAATTTTTCTCAGTGGGCAAATTCCTGCTTACCGGAATCTTTGCATCCACCCTGTTTCAGGATATGATTCCACGGGCAGTTGCCGCAGGCGGCGCCGCGGCACCGTGGAAAGCGCTTCTGGTGATGATGGGGTTGGCCTTTGTGTTGTCCCTCTGTTCCTCCTCCGATGCGGTAGTGGCCAGAAGTATGGCCGGGAGCCTTCCGGTGGGGGCTGTCCTGGGATTTTTGGTGTTCGGCCCTATGATGGACATCAAAAATGCCGCCATGTTGCTTTCGGGTTTTAAATCCAGTTTTGTTATTCGTCTTTTTGCAACCACATTTCTTGTCTGTTTTCTTGTGATAGGTGTATTTATGACAGGGGGAAGCGGAGGAATCAGAATATGACGCTGCGGGGAAAAGGAATCAACCTTCAGGTATTGACAGAATGTATCTGTTATCTGTTGTTTGGATACCTGTTGTTTCAGCTTACTTATTCAGGCGGGTATTTAAATTATGTGACTCCAAGGATGAAGCCGTATCTTTACGGCATGTCTGCTTTAATGTTTTTATGGGCGGTGTTTACAGGAAGGTACTTACTGACACCCCGGTATCGGGTAAAGCTGGCCCGTTCTTTTGTTTTTATTATTCCGATTCTGCTGCTTGTCTTCCGTCCGGCCGATCCTGGGGGGAGCAGTATGGTCAGAAGCTATGAGAGCTCCGGTTTTTCCATGAGTTCCGGAAATGGCGGCGGCCAGATGGCGGGAAATCCGGGGCGGCAGACAGCGGGGAGTACTGTGAGACAGACATTGCCTGCGGCCGGAGGAGAATCCAGGGGGCCTTTCTCCGATGGAGAATCAGGTTCAGGGCTGCCGGACGGGGAAAATACAGAAACGGATGGATACAGCGGAACTGATGCTTATCCAGAAGATGATACCGGACAGTCCTTCGGAGAAGAAAATCCATGGTATGACTTAAATGGTCTGGACGAGGCGGAAAAAACCATTACGATTGCAGATGAAGATTACTACACATGGATGTATGAACTGAGTAACTTTTATGAAAAGTATGAAGGCTATACCATTGTAATGAAAGGGTTTGTCTACCGTGCTCCAGACATTCAAAAAAAGTGCGATTTTGCCCTGGTCCGGCTGTCCATGTGGTGCTGTGCCGCGGATCTAAGCCCAATTGGTTTTCTGGTGGATAGTGACAATGAAGTGACATTCAAGGATGACGACTGGGTGACGGTAAAGGGCACATTTGGAATCAGCGAGGATGGAGCCTCTCTGATTTTAAAGGCCCAAAATATAGAAGCGGCCGAAAAACCCGAAGAAGAATATGTTTATCCATATTTCTAATCGGAAAATAGGATGAGGGAGAATTGAAAGGAAAATCAAAGCTTGAAAAGTAAAACAGGAGCAGAATACAGTGGAGCAATACAGGAAACTGTGCCAGAAATTAAAAGGGGAAGGGGAACCATGCGGCTTTAATCAGCCTGCCAAAGAATGCCTCCCCAATCCGGCTGCATAAACGCTGCCGGATTATCGGTCATTATCATAGATATCTGCTCAAATAAAGAGGACAGATTGTATATTAGAAACCGGTCTACAGAGGCGGGGGGGGGGGGTAGAGAAATAAACATTTGACAGGGTAAAATCCGGAAAGGAAGATGTGCTCATGAGAGTCAAGGTAACATTGGCATGTATGGAGTGCCACGACAGAAACTATGCAACAACTAAAAATAAGCAGAAGCACCCGGAACGGATGGAGGTAATGAAATATTGTCCGAGGCTTTGGAAATATACGCTTCATAAAGAAACAAAATAAAACGATGGATTGCATTTGCTTTTAGAGTGTGTTTGAGAATTTAAAATTGCACAAAATATATGTTTTGCTACTCTTTTTCATGATACAAAAGTAAAAACATCCAAAATCACGAATCGAATCAAAAATAAAACAAAAAACGTGTGTTACGCATTTATTTAGAAAAAACGGGGCAGCTACGGAATCCGGAATTTCAAACGGTTCCGAACCCGGATACTTCACTGTACATCATAGGATAAAAAGGTCGGTAATGCGGAGGCTTATTTGGCATGCCCAAAATCAGTAAAACCTGGAACTAAACATAAAAAGGGCCCTTTTCATAGAATTGGGGCGGGATTTTAACAAATCCCACCCCAACTATTGACAAAGAGCCTATAAAAAGAGCCCTTTTCATAGAACTGGAGCAGGATTTTACAAATCCCACCCCAGCTATTGACAAAGAGCCTTAGATACATAACGCACGTTTTTTAACAATTTCTTATTTAATAAATGAAAACAACCGCAACATTATTTTGCTACCGTTATAGCATGCATATCACTTAAATTAGCATTATGAACGCGGCCCGTTTGAATTTCAAAATTTACAATCGGCGTATAATAGTAATCACCACGTGAATCACTTAAAGCGACCATTGCAAGGTATCCTCCATCAGGCAATATTTGCTCTCCGACTTTGCTGCTTACGCGATAAATAAACTTTTTACCATAAATTTTCTCATTTGTACTTCCCGTACTTTGACTGGTTTCATATATGACTTGAATTGCATCACCCGGTTCTACATTTTGTGTGTTTCTCATTAATGTATCACCGCCTTCTTTATAAGACGTCATATCATAAACTCCTAAAACGGAGAATTCACCGCTCTCGTATTCATAACCTATCACAAGGTAGGAGTCGGTTCCGTTATAAAGTACCGGAGCACGATAGCGGATTCTTTCTTTTGTGGTATCAATTACCTCCACTGCCAATGGCTGTCCGTCAATGGAAAGCCATTTTCCCGAAAAATTAGTATTGAGAATTCCTTGTTCGTTCAAAAAAACCAACCGATCTTCTCCAAGATAAGTAATCATACCATTTTCTGTATCCAACTGACAAAGACAAAATGTCATATCCTGCAAAAGATTTACAGCGGAACTGTCAAGCGGGATATGAAACTGTGCATTATCTGAAAGTTGTATATCCGCCTCGGTAAGCATTGACAACGGTGTAGTATCAAGAACCGGAAAGGTTCCGTAACCCTTGCTGTAGGCGTAGGTTTGCAGTTCACCATTGAGACATCCTGCCAACTTGTAATAATACAATGTTTTTATGTCATTATTGGAACAAATGTTGTTGATGTAATTCAGATAATAACTTAATCCTTCCATGTTTTTCAATTCGATGGGAAAATAAATCGAAAGCCCTTGGGATTCTCTCACATATGAGCTTGCCCGGTTGTAAAGCACGGTTTCATCCAACGTATCCAAAACAGCTTGTGTCTCAGCAGGATAAATCTCAGATAGTTCTCTCATGAACACCGCAAGGTCAATGGTGTTAAATACGCTGTAGGCATCACTGGCGTAACGTACCGATTGAGCCGAAGCCCTTCCAAGTTCAGACATAATCCAGGGTTCTTGCACGATATCTCGTAGTATTGCAGTCACCAGTTCTCCGTAACGGATATAAACTTCATTAGCTTTTCCTATGTCTGTGATGGAAAAAGTACAAGGAAAATCAATGCCAAAATCTTTCAACCGAATTGCCTGTTCAGTGTAGTAATCAATATAGCTGTCAGCAATAATCTGACCGATTTGCGCACCATTCATCGATGTATCATTGACAAATTTCTCTAACCAGGCTGCGTAATCCCAACCTTCGCCTGGTTCTAATTCTTCGCTGGCCGCCAAATATTTTCCGTATCCATGCAGTGAATGTGCCACTTCAACCGAGGCCATCAAGCAGGCATCAAATCCAATCAATTCAAATGGAGGTTCTGACTCATTCTGTTCATAGACCGCTCCAAGTGCAGCGGACATCTCACTGAGCGAAAGACTGTCCTGACCATATAGTTCATCGGACGCAACCCCAAATGCGCCGGCACCATGATTCCAAAAAAGAAGAACTTTGTGATCCGCGGGAAAGTTTTTGTTGCAGTAATTCAGAAAGTCGATAAGAGTTTCCTGTTCCCCCATATTTTGTGGCGGGTTATTTTCTGTAGTTTGAAAGCCTTTGCTGTCGTAAACAAACCTTTGGGAACGGTTAGGATTTACTTCCGGTGAACTCCATCTGCTAGCCCCACCCGTTTGGATAATAAATTTCACATTTTGGGGCAATGCAACCGAAAGGATTTCATCAATGTCAGCAGATGCATACCCAGGCTGCATATCTGCTACGACTTCATCAAATTCCCCTGCCGTTGTTTTAGAGGCCTCTATTGCGGGTGGTAGATACATATTCGTAGGAAGATCTATTCCTTTTTCTCGAATGTCTGTTACGAACTGCCAAAACTGAGTATCCATTTGTTCCTGTGTTTTTTGGATATAAGTAGCTGCTTCGGGCATTATTAGATACTTTGTGACATCAGAAAGCCGGTTCACATGGTTGCTTTCCAGGTCACTTCCGCACATGTAAATGTAAAATGCCCATGTATCATCCGCATGACAGGTGGGCAACGCTGCAATTCCTTCTGCACCGTCTGTATCAATCGGTACCTCAGAGTAAATTTCCTCCTTTGATACCGGCTTTTGGGAACAGTAATCGAAATACCATTCATCAACGAGCGTCAATATCGGGTTCATACAGAAAACGCCAATAATTAACACAAGACCACATACGGCAACAGCCCCAATTACTCGCATTCCCCAGTAAAGCGCCTTTTTTCGAAATGATAAGTCTTGATATGCCTTTCTTTTTGTGAGTTTGGCAGCCTGCCTCGCTTCCTTCTTTTGTTTTTTCAAATCTATTGTTGTAAACGAACTCAAATTATCTTTTTCAGAATCAGTTTCTTTTCTTATGTTCATTGCCTATCCCTCCATGATGTGGTTTAAAAGAAATCTCTATGAATCCTCATTTTGCATTGGCACTTCTGTTCACCGTATTTTCTCCGCCAGGAGAAAATGCCAATGATGTTCCCGGTTTATATGTGCGGCTATCCGGGAAAATCCTGCATCCTGTAAATATTGAGTCAACTGCTCCTGCGTAAAGATACGTATTCCTTCAATGATGCCAGTCCATTTTTCGTCTGCCTGTTTCGTCCTGTCTGATTCATTTACGATCATAAACTCCCCTCCCGGTTTGAGCACCCGATATACTTCTTGAAAACTTTCCATCGGCCCCGGCCAGAAATAGACCGTTTCAAAGGCGGTAATCCCATCAAATGTCTCTGCTTCAAACGGGAAGTGAGATACGTCCCCATGCACAATCTTACATCTCCCAGCTTGTACTGCATGCCGGTTGAACTGCTTTGTTTTGTCACAAGACACCTGGGAATAGTCCATGGCTGTAACCGTTGCAATAGGAAACCGTTTTAAAAGCTCTGCGGTATTGCGTCCTCCTCCACATCCAAAATCCGTAATCATAGAAGGGGCCACAGGAGCGACAGGAAAATGGGAAAGACCCCAATCTGAAACCGCAGCATGACCTTGATTCATGCCATTGACCATCATTTTTCCCATCCAGCCATTCGGCTTTCTGGTGTTGTTAAAAAACTGTTTGAAAATCCCTAGGGAATCACCGATCCTTTCCTACTGTATTAGCACGAGTTCCGTTCTGTTTGAATTACATCCTCATTTCCAAATAAACATAATAAGGTCAACCGTTATGAACACACCTGTGATGATATATTTTGTTTTTCGGGAGATATCAGATATCCATATTTCTCCCATCGTTCCCAAAACAAGACCAAGCCTTGCTATATCCCTTTGCATGGGAGAAAAGCGGAAATCGAAACAATTTCTTACTAAATAAAAATGGTGATAAACTCACCAGATCAGGTGTGCGTACTCGTATCAATACTTTTGTTACAAAAGCGGCAGATCACTCCCCAAGTCTGTTAGAGAAAAATATAACACCTCATACATTCAGAGACTCCGCATCTATGAATCTGCTAGTTTCGGGTGTTGACATTTCAATCATAGCGATATGGCTTGGCCATTCTAGTATCGGAACAACTCATAAATATATGGTTGCTGATATAGAATCAAAACGTAAAGCTATGGAAAAAGCAGGTGCTGCTGGAAATGATTCATACAGATATAAGCCATCCGCTGATTTACTCAGTTTTTTGAACTCATTATAGAACTTTAGTTATATGCTTATACAATGCAATGGTTTGGGCTAATTAACGGCTCGTAAACCATTGCTGCACAAAGCTTTGAACAGCACATAATTCCGGTTATGTCCTTAAGAACATAACCGGAAGAATTGGCTTTTCTCCGACATGATAGATGGGGCGGAAGCAAGTATGGGCATATATGCCATTGTAGAGATGCTGAAACTTCACAGTTCGGAACCGTATAAATACTAGCGCCAGGGTCGACCAGTGTTCAAGAAATATGCAGGCGACCATTATTATAGCTACATGTGCAGAATTACTCCAGGGCTAAACGCCCTGGAGTTTTTAGTTACACACTTAAATTAAGCGCTTACATTATGGCGGTGAGAGGTTCGTTGTTTTTTGCTTTAAATCTATTAATGAAACCTCTAATTCCTGTAACAACAAAAGTGATGAATCCGCTAAACATAAATAAAAATCCAATCGGAATTAAAAAGAAGTTCTCATGCAAAACACCCTCTGCGTCAATATATTCAACTGTCATACCTTTTAAAATAATACATCCCACACCAATTAGTAATAAAACAGCACCTATTGCAATTGATACCATGTTAAATTTAGCTCTTCTTGTTTCACTTCCGTCTTTAATTAGTTTTTCTGTCATGTTGTTCATATCATTTCCTCCTAATATCAATTGATCTAATGAAAGAGAAAACACTTGAGCTATCTGAATAAGTAATTCTAAATCCGGCAGATTCTTATCATTTTCCCAGTTAGAAATGGCTTGCCTTGTTACATTTAATTTTTGTGCCATCTGTTCCTGAGTTAATCCCTCCTTTGTACGAATCTGCTTAATCTGTTTTCCAAAATTCATTTTTTTTCTCCTCCATTTCATGATTTATTGTAGGACACCACATAAAATTTATCAAGAAAGCAGTGCTTGCATCCGTAAATAATGGACGCAAAAGTTGCTTGCATAACTAAACACTTAGAAAATCTCCCAAATTCCTTCATTACGTTGAAATAAAATCCCCATCTCTATACTCATTAGCCTTCCATCAAAATCTCTTAGTAATTGATCTTTTTATACACTCACAATCCTTTGTTAAATTCAAATTATCCTTTTCTCATTACAATCCATTATATAGCTTGAATATAAATAAATCTACTGAAAAACAAAAAAACCTGCCCTTTTTTGCGGTTATGCTGCTGTATTTTGTATCAAATAATAAGTATTAATTTCACAGTTTATTCCAAGAATGATGTGCGATTCACCTTCAAGAACGATACCGAGATAAAAGCATAAATCCAAAAACACGAACTCCTCACTACCATTAGCGGCAGCAAGGAGTTTTCGTTTTACATCTCAATAAAATTAAACTGATTCTTATCTTTGGCCTTTGCCTCATACAAAGCATCATCACAGCGCTTGAATACCTCAGCGGATACATGCGGTAGTTACTTAATCCTAAGAATGCCTATACTACCACCAAGGGGAATGACTTCTCCAGTTTCTCTCAATACGAAATTGTGACGCAGCCTATACAAATACTGATTCAAAGAGTCCTCCAGCTTGGTAATTTGCCCTGCATCATCAAGGATGAACAAAAATTCATCACCGCCGGTTCTGCCGCAAAGTTCACCAAAGGATTCCACCTTAATCTTAGATACAAAACGGATAACCTAGTCGCCTATTTGGTAGCCGTATGTGTTGTTAATGTTACAGAAATCATCCAAATCCAAGCAGCCAAGAACAAAAGGTTCGTTACCATTACAACAGATATCAAGTTGTTCCATAATGGCTTTGTGATTCCACAACTGTGACAGAGAATCACGAGTAGCAAGATATTCAAATTCCACGGCCATTTGTTCCGCTTTGGGTTTTTCTGCACTTGCTTTACTAACACGGTCCGTGATGGCCTTTTGGGAAAGACCCAAGCTGATGCTTATCAGCAAAAATAGAATAATGGTATCGCTGACAAACATATACGGTTTATAAATTTTGTTATACTTCGCAGAAACCGCCGGGGAGAAGAACATCACAACGTACATGATGTTGATAGCTACATTGAGCACATACGATGTTGCAATCAACCATATCCCTATTGACTTCTGCTTCAACGCATCTATGATCAAGCAGACTGCGGCGTACAATATACAAGCAACCATAACGAACATTCCGATGATGAACATGTCGTACATTCTGCAAATGCCAAGCAAGTACAGAGCAGGCTGAATCACTATCATTGCCGAAAGCACAACAGAAGGAATCGTCAGAACTTGCGATGCCGTTCTGCCATAAAACAACGAACAAAAGCAATAAACATAAGCGCACGGAAATACACAAGGAAATATCCCAGCACATCGGTGATTTCGTTGCTGATTGGGAAGATGTTGATAATGTCTGCATCTGTCAAGAAGACAGTGAAATATATATCAGCGGGGTCCCAAGTTCTGTTATAATATTCCGTTTTTCCGCATAGTCTATTTTTTGTTTAGTCCTTTTAGGTAGATTTCTTCCGCATTATTCGCCTTTAAGTCCTGTAAACTTTCGATACACTCCTACACACCGCTTTCAAGCGCGACATTTGCCTCTACAAATTTATGGTTAAAATATTCCTGGATGCGGGCTGAAAAGAATGTGATTGCAAATGCAATCGGTAAAACCCAAAGAGCCATGCGCCAGTCATAGGCAAAAAGGCAGATTGCAATCAGTGTTGTGGAAATGAGTGAACCTGCTAAAGCGAGTACATAATGGAAGAGCGCTATTTCCAGGGTGGCACAATCCCCCATAATAGAATTTGCCAAATCAGCACTGTCCTTTTTCCTGAAAAAGGACAGTGGGAGCTGTTCCGCTAAGGAAACACGCCTTACGCCGCTTTCCACATAAGTGGCATTGTATTGAAAATACGTTACAATGAACATGGGTACAAGACAAGCCAAAGTGTCAACCACATAGAAAGAAATGCGGCTTCCATTTACGCCCCCGTTCATGAGAACAATGACAAAGCTATAGAGAAGCCCAACAGGGATCATAAAGAATATCTCCTGAAACACACACACGATACACCCCTTTATCAAATCGACAGCCCCCTGCCTTGATAACGCAAAACACCTTTACAATGTCTGAATCATGCTCTTACCTCCTAGTGATAAATGATAAAACAACTAGAACAGCATTCCAAGTTGGGAGGGGGACGATAAAAATTTCAGATAATGCAGTTGTTTAGTTTAAAACCCATGATAATATAAGCATAGCAGTTGATGATATATGTAATTGTCGTGTGTGGTAACTCAACAATACAACATATATTCAAAAACTGCTACTTAAAAAAAGTGGTGGATTCACATATCTAGGGCTAGTCACCGCGCTAGAGCGTGTTTGATACAATAGCAAAAACGAATAATAATCCGGGCATAAAAAAGGAATTTTACATAGGGAAATCGGGCAAATAGCGGTTCTTGTATTGCTACTATATCTTGCTATCGTGATACTGATTGCATCGATACGGACATTGATAGCGCTCAGGAAAGGGCGGGAACACGCAAAGAAAACATGGAAAAACATTTTGGAAATGCTTTTTAGCATTCCTTGGAGAGATGCTTGATCCGTTTAATTGGCTGTGATTTTGATAGTGGTAAAGTCCTATTGAGCCAACAGACAAAGTGTATCTTGTTGGTTAACATAAACTAACCAACAAGGTAGGAGGATAGAAGTTGTTCCTATTGTTAAATCTTCTTTTGATATTTTTTGGAATAGGATTATTTGGACTTAGTTACTCGCTCGTGCGTAAAAGAAAAGGTGATACCGAGGGTCTTAAACTTTACGGTGCATTTGCCTATGGGAGCGTTGTTTTTATTGTTTCGGGAGTGGCTCAGATCATCGGGCATTATATATCTTTTTCTTGGTGGTATAGTTCTGTCATATTGATTATCCTGGAAATTGCAGACAATTTCTTAATCCGACCAGGATTTAATAAAAGCGGTAAAGCCGGTTTGAAAAAGAAGAACCTATTGGAAATTTTATTTTCTGTTGTTATCTGTTTGAGTGCTATATTGTTGAAACGAGATTTGTCAAGGGGGCTTTTTGCGAAAAAACAAGGATTATCAATCAAACGCAAGTATTTATAAAAAGAGTTTGAATTTTAGGATTTGTCGGGTTTTTGTCTGTACTCCTCCATCAGCTTATCATTTTCCATAATGAAGGGAGCTGCGGTAGGCTGACCGAAACTGACATCATATTTTGACATCAGGTAGTCATTTAACTCAACTCGACTTGCGAATTTGCTCAGCTGATATGGTTCTTGAAATGCGATCTTTTCCACAAAATACAGCGCGTCCGCAGAAACAGGAAACAATACCCCAATGTGCCCAATGAACAGATAATCTGCGTCATCCCATGAGTCATGGAAAACTACCGATATGAGCCGTGCTTTTGATTGTTTATCAAAGATAATACCACGTTTGGCCCAGTCGCCTTGCAGATTTTCCACATGGACGGAAGTTTCCTGAGTGCTCTCTGTAGGAACAGTGGAATAAAAGGCCAGAAAACGATCATAATCTCCTTCGTTAAGCAATGCGGAAGAGTCCTCTTCCAGAGAAGCCATGTCCTGCATGACCATATCCGATCGAATCTCGGCGTCTGTCGGGATTTCGATGTAGTCGCCAAAAAGGCTGAAGGCTGTAATGCGGCAGTTGTATCCTAAAAAGTATGGATATACCTCGTTTCATTCGTCCTGCATGGTATACGGATCATAGGTTGCCCTTGATACATCTTTCTGCACAAATTCTCCGGCGAGACCTTCTGTAGAAACTGTGCTGTTGAACTGATCGACATGCTCAAAGAATATTTCCTGGCGTTCATCGGAGATACCGGCACTTGACATAATGACAGACAGCTCCTCCTGAACAGAATCGTTCAGGAGGTTGCTGTATTCAATCGTTTCCGGACATGACCGGTCATTGCTTTGCTGACAGCCGGCCAGAAGTATAACCAAGCATAGTGAACTTAAGCTGAAAAGGATTTTTCTCATAAATATCCTCGCATTTTCCTTACATGAAGGTGTTGATGACGCCGATGATCAGCGCGGCTGCGGCCATAATACGGGCAAATTTAAATTTTCCTGCATTACCTTTACTGGTGCGTTCGAGCACGATTGCTGCAATGGCTACGGCACCAATGGCTACACCGATGGCAACCTGTACCGGGAATAATCCAAGGCCGATGCGAATGCCGACAGAAGCTGCGTAGATTGCAAGGGCTGCTACGATGTAGAAGCAGACCTGTTTCATACGGGGACGTCTTACCAGAAACATCAGGCACAAAGACAAAAGACTTGCAGCCACCATAACCATGTAAACAATTACCAACCAATCCAAAGAAGTTAACATATTCATTTCCTCACTTTCGTTTTTTGTGTTGTGTTGCTTTGTTGAGAATAGAATAACAGGAAGTTCTGAAGAAATTTGCAAGACATTTCTAAAAAATTCTGAAGAAACTCTGTTAAAACTCTGAAAGCGTAATCGTTATCTCAAATTCGGATTCGGCTCGCCGAACATCTACAGTTCCTGCGTAGTTGTGTGCAATGCGGCGGATACTGTTCAGTCCCATTTGGTAGCTTTCCTTTTGTTCATCGCCGGGAAAGATGTAATTTTTCTGATATATGACAAGCTGATCCGAATCGGAGCGAACCGATAAGAATACAGGTTGCAGCGGATCCGCATACTTTCGGATGTTTGAGCTGAGATTGTCAAAGATGCGGCGCAGCTCCTGTATGTCAAAACTGCCAGAAAAAGAGAAACAGCTTTTGAGATCAGTCAAAATTTGAAAATCCTCTTCCAACAACTCTTCAAATTCTGTTACAAGCTGTTCCATCAGCAATCGGGAATCTTCAAATCGTTCCGGGTTTCGCCTGCCGCCGTCCAGCAGAATATCGGTCAGCTCTTTGATTTGCTGCGCTTTTACCCGGATCAGTTCTGCATATCCCTGTTGCTCTTGTGCCGGTCGATCATTGTTGCCTGCCAGAAATTCCGAATAGGCCATGATGGAGGTCAGTGGTGTGCGGATATCGTGAGAGAGGGTGCGGATCAGCTGTTCCTTTTCTTCTGCCAATAGGCGTTCCTTCTCTTTTACCTGCTTCTGTGTGATGGAAAGATAGTTTACGGCCTCGGCCAGACGAGTCAGTTCGTTGTTTCCCTCCACGGAAACCAGATGATCCATTTCTCCTAAACGCAGGGCATCGATCCCCTTGATGATATCCCATATGTAGGATAAACGCTCCCCAAGCAGAAAGAGAAACAGGAAAGTAAAAAAGCATACCGATATAAGAAGGCTCAGATTGAACATCCAGCCTTCTAGAGACAGAACTTTGCTTTCTGTGAGGACGATACCCCGGATAACAAGAATGCTGTCGGCCACAGCAGTTGCACAAATGCGGAGCAGCAGAAACAGAATCAGTGTAATAACAAAAGAGAGCGACAACAAGCCAAGAATTTCACGAGGAAGCCTTTTTCCTCTTAGTCGTTTGCTTTCTTCAGTCAATATAATACCCCCTTCCCCATGCAGTCTTAATATAAGTGGGGTTGCGAGAATTGTCTCCCAATTTCTTGCGGATGTTTTTGATATGTACCATAATGGCGCTGTCGCCAACAGCATTGTCATCCCAGATGCTCTGATAGATGTTTTCTAGAGAATAGATTTTTTTCTTATGGGAAGCAAGCAGCTCCAATATCTTAAATTCCGTATAAGTAAGAGCGATTGTCTCACCGTTTTTTATGAACGATTGACTGTCCAAATTCAGCACCACATCCTGAAAGGTTAACTGGTTCGTATCCCGACACGTAGGGGGTGAGACGGTGTAGGCAGGGCTTCGTTTTAAGATAGCCTTGACACGCATCAACAGTTCCACATTGGAGAATGGTTTCACGATGTAGTCATCTGCACCCACAGAAAAGCCCATAACTTTATCCGACTCGCTTGAATAGGCGGTGAGAAAAATAATCGGCGCATCATAACTCTTTCGTATTTCAGCAGCGGCCATAATACCGGAAAGTCCGGGCATATTGACGTCCAGAATATAAAGGTCGATATCCTCTGATGCGGAATCAATGGCACTCTGACCGTCTTCTGCCGTTTCAACAGCATATCCGTTGCTTGTCAGCAGCAATGTCAGAATATCACGGATTTCTTTTTCATCATCAGCTATTAAGATTAGTTTTTTATCATTTTTCATATAGTCACTTGTATGATGTTTATAGAAGCGAAAACATCTACTTTCCTTTCGTTTTAATATCGTGGTTTAATACATTCAGATACTGTGGACTTTTGATTTTTTCCTGTAGCCTTGACTACTCAACAGGAGTGTATTGCCGCTGCCTTTATCTGAATTGTTTATTAGCTGGATGTACCGGAGCGTCTGTTCCAATGAGTACTTATTTCAATCAAGTCTACGATGATAATCACTGGTGGATATCACGGTATCAGACTTTTTGAAAGGGAGGTATAACCTCATGATTTATGTAGGCATTGATATTGCCAAACTCAACCATTTTGCCGCTGCTGTTTCTTCGGAAGGCGAGATACTCATCGAGCCGTTTCAATTCTCAAATGACTATGATGGCTTCTATCTGCTGCTGTCTAAGCTGGCACCACTTGACCAGCACAGCATCATCATAGGTCTTGAATCTACGACACACTACGGTGACAACCTTGTTCGTTTCCTAATCTGCAAGGATTTTAAAGTGTGTGTTCTCAACCCTATCATGACTTCGTCCATGCGTAAAAACAATGTACGCAAGACGAAGATCGATAAAGTCGACACTTTGGTGATTGCTAAAACCCTTATGATGCAGGACTCTCTCAGGTTTTCTACCCTGAAAGATCTGGATTACATTGAACTGAAGGAACTCGGCAGGTTCCGACAGAAGACCATGAAACAGCGTACCCGTTTGAAAATTCAATTGACTTCCTATATGGATCAGGTCTTTCCGGAACTTCAGTATTTTTTCAAATCCGGTCTGCATCAGAAAGCTGTCTATGCACTCTTAAAAGAGGCTCCTATGCCAAAAGACATTGCTTACCTGCACCTGACTCATCTCTCCAATCTCCTTGTCAAATCCTCCCATGGACACTTCACAAAAGATATGGCCAGAGAATTAAGAGTTCTCGCACAGAGGTCTGTCGGCTTAAATGACAGCTCTTTATCTATCCAGATAACTCAGACCATTGCACAGATCGAGTTATTGGATTCACAGTTATTCGAGACAGAACTTGAAATGGCGAATCTTGTCACCTGCCTGCACTCTGTACTCATGACCATTCCCGGCATTGGAACCGTAAATGGCGGGATGATACTGGGTGAGATCGGTGATATTCACCGTTTCTCAACACCAGGTAAACTGCTTGCATTCGCTGGACTGGATCCAACTGTATACCAGTCTGGAAACTTTCAGGCTAAAAGAACCCATATGTCCAAGCGAGGGTCACGTGTACTTCGTTACGCCCTTATGAACGCAGCTCATAATGTTGTAAAGAACAATGCGACTTTCAAGGTTTATTACGACACCAAGAGAGCCGAAGGCCGGACACACTACAATGCCCTTGGACATTGCGCCGGAAAACTTGTCAGGGTCATCTGGAAGATGCTCACTGACGAAGTGGAATTCAACCTCGAATAGAGGCCTGTATACTAATATCGATAGACTTTGAAAAAGCACCTTTAGGGAGTTCTATTAAAGTTACCCTTTTTTTCATCGATATAGAAACGGAATTTTTGGCTAATTTATACTTGACTTTTCATAGCTGGTCTCCTGTCGATGTCCATAATATAAGCAACAGACAGCCTGTTTCTCTATGTGTTGGATACAGACATTCTTATGTAGGTTTATAACCATTGATAAGCAGCTCAAGTCAGGTAGATTCGTATTTTTCTTAAACAGCATATTATTTTATATTAATGATACTATAATAGTGAGGATCCTTCAAGAACAGATATTTCAGAATTAAACTATCCACACAAGAACTTTTACAAAACTGATGGAACTCTATCATTTCTCCTTCAACGATTTCCGCCGATCCTCTCGGAGAGCGCACGACTGCCGCAAGGCAGTACCACCGCCCGCTTACGGGTGGTGAGTAAGTGCGCCCTATCCAAGAACTCGGATAGGGCGCATTATCCGAGATTTTCAATGATCCGAGGAAACTTGTGAATAGCCCCATTCTACAAGGCTTTCAAAGAAGTTTTCTCGGATAATTATTGCTGAAAAAATCACCGGTCATTTCGATAATTATCCGAGGTAATTGTTATGAAATGCTTGTATTCATTGGCTTTAGCTGATTTATCTCGGATAATGCGCCCTTGGTATAATCACACTAAAGGATTTGGACTGCGCCGAAAAAGACACTCCGCTTTTCTCCGAACTCCGTAACGCTCAGAAGGCTCAAAACAGGGCAGGCAGGGCAAACACATTACCCACATAGAATTAGCCTAAAAAACTCCTTGCCACACAAGGCTTTCAGAGGTCGAAACGGTTACTTTCTCTTTCGACTCGTAAAACCGAAAACACGATTTATGTTTCACTTGCCGAAAGCGTGTTTTTCGCTTATAATGCCTGTATCGTTCCTTTCTCATAACTGCTTTTCCATTCACCACAAATGAGCCGCAGTCACTATGTATTAGGTATCAGAAACTACCCTTTATATAGTAACTCTTATGAACAAATATCCGTCTTCATCAGTAGGACAATCTTTTTATATATTTATTGATATATTTGACAGTGTTTTTCCAAAGCGGTATTTCACGTTGTTTTCGGCCCTTTCCATATACTTTTAAATTGGCATGATTGATGGAGTCTGTTTTCTGGATATCAGTCAACTTTATTGCAAGTAATTCTGATACCCGTATGCCAGAATTATACAGAATCATAAGCTTCAGTTTATCTCTTGCACCAATGAATGTATTGGTATCACAAACAGTTATTAGAGAATCGAATTCTGCTCTAGTGAGAAAAACCATAGTTGGTTGCTTGTGCTTTTGAGCTGATAACATAAGTGCACGTTTTGTTATAGCACTATATTCGGGTTCCAGTTCCGAAACATAATGTATGAAAGATTTTATAGCATTGATTCTGTTATAATCGTAACAGGCTTATTGCATCTTACTTTTTCAAGATATTCGCAAAACCCTTGAAGATAACTGAGATCAAAATGCGCTATTTCTACTAAGGACATGCAGTTTAGCGTTGATATCTACTCCCTGCTTGTTCCATCTTCGAATAGCATTACATGCCATGGTATGCCGGAAATCGTATAGTCTGACATGAGGATATCCAGTTGGAGTCGCTTTGATACAAGGACGTATAAGTTTAAATGCATAAGCTAATGCGGATTCTGTTAAAGGAACGCCTTCCGTTGTATAAAAAACGCTTCGTAAGGCATCTTATAATCGAGTTTGTTACTAATCCGCTGCTTGTAAGATTGAAGTTTTGCAGAAACGGAATCATCAATAGGAATAATACGTTCCTTTGAAAACTTTGTTTTCTGTATATGAAGTAGCTGTTGTTCAAGATTTACATCTGCAATAGTAAGTTTTATTGGCTCGGATGGTCTCGATCTGGTTGACCATAGTAATCCGATAACTGTTTCAACTGTATAAGCACGTATTCCATCTGGAGAATAGTTTCTTTATATCATCCTTGCAAAAAAAATGGTACGGTTGAAATTGACAAGAACAAAAAGTAAATGAATTACAACAAATGAAAGAACGGGATTTTTCTTTTGTAAAAAAAGAATTTTGTAGACAAAGGTAATGTCGAAAGAAACGAGAAATTTTGTTAATTATTATCTTGATAAAAATTTTTATGGAGAAAAGGACCAAAACAGGCGTTTGATTTTGGATACAGATTCCAGATTAAAGACGTTCATAAATCTAATCATCCGCGGACAAGCAATGAAAAGTGGACAAATGTTTGGAAATTTAAAGTTTTACGAAAAAGAAGAGTATGGAAAGAAGCATAGAGTTATCTGTTTTGATAGTTTGTATGAAGAGAAAAATATGAACTAATCTCGGTGTTTTATTATCAGGTTTATAAACAAGCGAATGAGGTGTTTAAATATTACAAATTTTTTGAAACACATAATCAAGCTTATTAAAAAACTGGTATAAAAATATCGAGGAACTTTCTCTTTATGGCACGGAAGTGACAGCGAAATTTGGAGATAGATTTCTTACTTTATCCTGTTGTTCATATCATGTAAAGGATGGGCGATTCGGCGTTGTAATAAAAGGTGTAATTGATAAGTTTACACAAAATAGGTGTATTTAATTCATAAATATAAAAAACAAAAAGTAGCATAGCGCAAGCGATAATTGCCTAAAAAAGCGCGATGCAAGAGTTACTTGCTTGCCTTTTTCACTAAAATTGCCTATGGTTATTCAATGAAGTTTCTGATTTGTTTCTAGGAGGTAAAAAAACAGGTAGACGAAAAATCGGATTCATTCAAAAAAATTAACAAAAATAGAAAAGGAGAAAATGTAGTATGCAATTTTCAAAAAATGTAAAAATAACGATAGGAATTATGTGTCTGACCGGTGTGTGTGCGTTATCTTCACTGGTTGGATGCTCGGGCAACCATGGAACGAACAAGAAAACAGAAACAACGAATAAAGTGGCTAATGAAACAACCGGCGAAGTATTGAATGCAGGAATGATGAATCTTGAAGATGATATCTTTGGCAATGAAAGCTATGAACAGGATACCTATAAAACGGTAACAGGCGAAGAGGTTAAAAGTGATGATGAAAGAGTTGTATTTTATAATGCAACAGGATACATAACACCAGACGCATGGAAAGAAAAAGGTATTATGGCAAATTCGGACGGCACAGATTTAAATATTTCATTCTTTTCAACACTGTTTTTTGAAGAGATAAATGCAATGACAGAAGAAGAGGCTGCAAGTGTAACGCCAGAAGAATTTGAGGGTAGAGGCGTTTCCTTTGGAAAACTGTTTTACAGAGAAGGAAAGGGAGATGATACAGAAGCGAGTGAATATGGTAAAAAAAGTGGATTTGAAATTTGTGAGAGAGTCGGAACCTATGCTGGAAACACCTATTATATAGCTTACAGTAATGAAAAAACAAGAGAAGACTTCCCGGGATTAAAGGATGAAGAATATAAGGAATACGAAGAACTGACAGGTGAAATAAAAAATCTGAAAGAGCATATATTGGTGTTTAAACCTATGATGGACAGCATTGCAAAAGGATTTGCAAATTTTAAAGCAGAAGATTTAGAAGGAAATGAGATTACGCAAGATATTTTTAACCAGTATGATCTTACGATGATCAATGTTTGGGCGACCTGGTGCGGTTCTTGTTTAGCAGAAATGCCGGACTTGGTGAAACTTCATAACGGATTAAATGAAAACGTGAACATGATTTCGATCTGTATTGATGCAACAGAAAACAAAGAGACCGCACAAAAGATCATGAAAACGGAAAATGCGAAATTTACCACACTTATGGATAATGAGCAGCTTAAAGAAAGTATTTTAAACAACTTAGGCGCAGTTCCTACCAGTATTTTCGTTGACAAGGAAGGAAATGTGGTTGGTAAAATGGTTGAAGGCGCAAGAAGCCTTGAAGAATATGAATCAATCATTGAAGATAAGCTGACGGAATTACAGAACCAGTAGAACATAGTTGGAATATTGGAGAAGATATATGCGCAAGAATAATTTTATCGGAAACGGGATTTTAGGTATATCCGTAATATTGATGGCAATCGGAATTTGTAGAAAGGAGCATCTAATCGTATTTAAGAAGGCAATAAATATTTGTTTAGAATGCATCGGAATTGGGTAATGAAAAAAAATAGACATTACATACAAATTTTTTCGGCATTTCTTTTTAATAGTTATCTTTTAGGATTTCGTGATAAAACAATTTTTAAAGGAAAAACTAAAATGGCGTGTGTGCCTATATTAAATTGTTATTCTTGCCCTAGTGCACTTGGAGCTTGCCCTATTGGGGCGCTCCAGGCCTCGCTGGGGGACATTAACAATAAAACTGCCTTTTACGTATTAGGGACGATTATGCTTTTTGGAATTTTGGTAGGAAGATTGATTTGTGGTTTTTTGTGTTTGTTTGGTTTTATTCAAGATTTATTATATAAGATTCCGACAAAAAAGATATCTATTTCTGCTTGGTTAGATAAAAAGTTGCGTTTTGTGAAATACATAATATTCATTTCGTTTGTTATTATATTTCCGATGGTGCTTACTAATAAGTATGGATTGGGAGCTCCGTACTTTTGCAAATTAATTTGTCCTGCTGGAATGTTGGAAGGTGGGATACCTTTGGTTTTGATGAGCAGCACATTAAAAGAAACGATTGGTTTTTTATATTATTGGAAGTTTTGCATACTGGTTTTTGTTGTAATAATATCAATCTTTATTTATCGTCCATTTTGTAAATATATATGTCCGTTAGGGGCACTATATGGATTGTTTAATCGTTTTAGTTTTTATAGAATGGAAATAGATAAAAATAAATGCATCGACTGTAAAGTATGTGAACGTAATTGCAGAATGCAGGTAAAGGTTCTTGAAAACATTAATTCAGCGGAATGCATTAGATGTATGGAATGTAAAAATATTTGTCCAAAGGGTGCAATAGAAACTAATTTTTTTGAGAAAAAATTATAATATTTTAGTTTATATCAATTTCTTCATTGATTTCAATAATTGTTATATTGATTTACATAGTAAGAGGAACATATAAAAATGAAAAAAATTAAATGGGTTGTGATTTTTACAATAAGTGTTATTTGTATATTGATTGGAATAGTCATGTTTAATCGCTTTCGGATATCTTTTGAAGAGTTAAATGAAATTGATAAAAAAATGTTGACTGAAATGGATATGTATTGCAAGAAAGAAATTGAGTCTGAGTTATGGCCTGGATATAAATTAAGTGATAAAACAATATTTGCTTATGATGGGATATTTGGTTCGGCGTACATAATAAATCCTTCTTCTGAGATTAAAAGTATGTTTGCAACAAAAATCATCTTACCAGAAGAATGCAACTTAAATGTTTACAGGTTAGCAAAATTCACACTGCAAGTATTTATCAAAAGATTAATGCCTGGTTCTTTCAATGTGATTGGTGAAAAAATAAAAATATTTGGAAATGAAGTTTACTACATAAAGTACGATGAATCCAATTTTGAAAAAGAATTTTCAAGTAAACATTTTATGCCATTTCTTGTACATGAAGCATTTCATTATTTTATGCAAAACGAATGGTCTGGAGGAAGTCGATTTTATGGAGAGTTAACCGAATCGGATATTTCACTTATTGAAAAAGAATATGTAATATTAGAAAATATTCGAATCGAGTTAAAAAAAGAAAAACCAAGCAGAGATGAATTATTGAATTACTCAAACGAGTTGATTGTCGTTAGGGAAGAACGAATTAAAAATAATCCTGAATATTTGGAAAAAGAATTAAGTATGGAAACTGATGAAGGCACAGCTGAATATGTTGGAATAAAAGCTGCTGAAATTGTAGGATACAATTATAATGTTATGTATTTTGATAGTGGAAAAGACATTCCTTTTGATGGAGTAATACCTGTTTTGAAAGCAGGTGCGTTGGAAAAAAGCTTTTTAGCAGATAGTATGCCTTATGAAACAGGAGCATTATTATGTTTGTTGTTAGAAGAATTAGAGATTCCAAATTGGCAGGAAAAACTAAATGAACAAACGGAAACAACACCGGTATTTCTATATGAAATTTTGAAAGAAAATATATAGTGCGAAAGAAAGGAAAAGTGAAAGAGGTTTTAAGATAGAATGATAGCGTCAGTCATGGTCTGGGAAAATTAGAAGGATATCCAACTGTCAAACAGATGCTATTGTAAATTTTTACTTGAAAGATAAGGAGTTTATTAGAGATATGAAAAAAGAATACATTGAGATGGATGTATTCGATGCGTTGCAGAAGAGATTTGCGTTTTTGTTTCAGGAATTTAAAAATATTTATATCTCATTCAGCGGCGGCAAGGATAGCGGTGTTCTTTTAAATTTGCTGCTGGATTACAGGAATAAGCATGCTTCAGATCGTGTGATTGGCATATTCCATCAGGATTTTGAGGCGCAGTATACCGTGACTACGGACTATATTACCCGCACTTTCAAGCGCCTGGAAAACAAATCAGGCATAGACCTTTACTGGGTCTGCCTTCCTATGGCAACACGGACAGCACTGAGTAGTTACGAAATGTATTGGTATCCTTGGGATGATACAAAACAGGATACATGGGTACGTCCAATACCAGAGTATCCCTATGTCATTAATCTGACGAAGCCTTTTGCCCACTATCGTTACAGGATGCATCAGGAAGATTTGGCAAAACAGTTTGGCCGATTCTACAAGGAGGAACATGGGAATGGCAGGACGGTCTGCCTGCTTGGTATGCGGGCGGATGAGTCTCTGCAGCGGTACAGCGGATTTGTCAATAAAAAACATGGGTATCAAAATGAGTGCTGGATTTCCAAGCAATTCAAAGACGTATGGTGTGCTTCACCTTTATACGACTGGTCAAACTCTGATGTATGGTGCGCGAATTACCGATTTGATTATGACTACAATCATTTATATGACCTATATTATAAGGCAGGATTAAAGATAGATCAGATGCGGGTGGCATCTCCCTTTAATGACTATTCCAAAGATGCTTTGAATCTGTATCGGGTTATCGATCCAGAAATATGGGTGAAACTGGTGGGGCGGGTGTGCGGAGCAAATTTTGGAGCTATTTATGGTAAGACAAAAGCGATGGGTTATCGCAGTATTACGTTACCAGAGGGTCATACCTGGAAATCATACACTCAATTTTTGCTGGATACGTTACCTGCCCGACTGCGGAATAATTATGTGAAAAAGTTTAACACCTCCATCCGGTTCTGGCACGATAGCGGAGGTGGATTGTCTGAGGAAACAATCCGAGAGCTTGTGGAACATGGGTACCACATTCGGAGAAATGGTATATCTAACTATACACTCAACAAAAATTCTCGTATTATTTTTCTTGGACCAATTCCTGATCATACCGATGATATTAAGAGCACGAAAGATATACCAAGTTGGAAACGGATGTGCTGCTGTATTTTGAAAAATGACCATACCTGTCGGTTTATGGGGTTTGGGCTTACGCGGCAGGAACAAAAACGTGTGGATATTATTAGACGTAAGTACGGAGGGATGATAGATGGTAAATAAGGAATTCAGAAGCCCGGTATACCATATCAGTGCGGTACCATTTGAAAACATTGTACCCAATACATATAACCCGAATAACGTGGCCCCACCGGAAATGAGGTTGTTGTACGATAGCATCAAAGAGGACGGTTATACTATGCCGATTGTTTGTTATTATGCAAAAGGCAGTGATAAGTATGTAATTGTAGATGGCTTTCATCGTTGGAGAGTGATGCGGGATTACCCGGATATTTATGAGCGAGAGAAGGGGATGATACCGGTTTCGGTAATCGATAAACCGTTATCTGACCGTATGGCCAGCACCATCCGGCATAACCGCGCCCGTGGAACGCATGATGTGGACTTAATGAGTAATATCATTAAGGAACTGCACGAGTTGGGGCGTTCGGATGCGTGGATTTCCAAACACCTGGGAATGGACCGGGATGAAATTTTAAGGCTCAAGCAAATTACTGGCCTGGCTGCGCTGTTCCGTGATGTGAAATTTGGTCAGGCATGGAGGCCTGGAGAAGATAGGGTTCCGGATGATGAGTCCTCTGATAGTTTGCAAAGAAAATCTATCAAGGATTGTTAAAGAGGAAAATTTTTAGGTAATTGATTAAAAAATAGGAATAAGAAAAAGCCATCTAATTAAAATTCTTTAAAAACAGAGTCGATGAAAGTTTTTCTGTAATAAAAGATTTATAAGGCCTTTTACTATGCTCAAATAAGAACATAGTAGGAGGCCTTTATTATGGAAGGATAAATGTTGAATCTACCTAGTATAGTTCACTTTAATCATCTTTAGTTTCATCAGATCAAAGAGTACAATATCCCAATGATGTTGCGCCAGATAAGTAATAAGTTAGTTGGTATGAGTTATACTAGGATGTTCAAAAGGAAATGTCTTTCTACATTGATATTTTTTTGTTTTTTGTATTTTTTAATTTTATCAGATAATAATTATAAAAATGCACAAAATAAAACATTAAAATGCCAATTAATTGTTAAAAGTATATACCCTGTATTGAACATTTCCATTCGTAGATATAAAATTAAAATACAATATACAAGAAAGAGGGAAAGTATATGTTGAAAATTAGTTCAATATTCATGGGGGTGCAATATCAGGAGCGCATAGGAGAGCTTAGAGGCGCATGATATTTCACAAGGTATACAGTGCGTCTGCGTTCTTTTTCATAGGTCGGCGAAATCAGAAATCGGAAGAAGGGGAAGTAGGCTTTTATACTCTTGTTTAGTGTGTGTTGTAATTGAGAACGAAATAGGAGGTTATTGCAATGATTTTTACAAACCCTGTGGTAATTGCAGTTATTGTGTTGCTGGTTCTCTGTTTCCTGCGGGTGAACGTGCTGCTGGCCTTGATATGTGCCTCTGTAGTGGCTGGCCTGGTTTCAGGAATGGACATTGGAACCACTATGTCTACTTTCATCTCTGGCTGCGGTACTGCCCCGGAAACCGCTATTGCCTATGTGCTGTTGGGAGGTCTGGCTTCTGCAATCAGCTACACGGGTGTGTCCGATATTTTGGCGGTGAAGATTGCCAAATGGATCAGCGACAAACGGCTGGCTTTTATTTTCCTACTGGCTTTCTTTGCTTGTTTTTCCCAGAACCCTATTCCTGTCTATGTAGCTTTTATCCCAATCCTGATTCCTCCTCTGTTGCTCGTAATGAACAAGCTGAAGATCGACCGGCGGGCGGTGGCTTGCGCCCTGGGCTTCGGCCTGCGCGCACCTTATGTAACCATCCCTGCGGGTTTTGGAGCTTTGTATCACGGTATTTTGGCCACTAATATCACTCAGAATGGCATGGAGATCGGCGAATTGGATGTCTGGAAGTACACTTGGCCTCTGGGTTTGTCCATGCTGGCCGGTTTGGTCTTCGCTGTTTTGGTGTTATATCGCAAGCCTCGGGTATATAAGAACATTAAGGGAGTAGCGGCGGACCTGGATAGCGTGGACACCACTCTTACCTATAAGCATTGGATTGCTTTGCTGGCCGCCATTGCCACTATGCTCATCCAGCTATTTACTGGTTCCTTGCCTCTTGGGGCTATGGTTGGATTGAGCGTTATGTTTATCACCCAAGCCGTTAAGTGGTCCGACATGGACAAGATTTTGGATGGCGGCGTCAGCTGATGGGATTTATCGCCTTTGTCATGCTGGCCTCCAATGGTTTCAGCTTAGTGCTCAGCGAAAGTAATGCTGTGGCTGAACTGGTCAAGAGTTCCCTAGTATTCATTGACGGTAACAAGTTCCTGGGTGCTTTCGTGATGATGCTGGTGGGCCTAGTTATCGTTATGGGTACCGGCACCTCTTTCGGTACGGTGCCGGTTCTGTCTGTGCTATATGTGCCCCTGTGTTCCGAACTGGGCCTTAGCTTGGGAGCAACCCCCCTTTTGATCGCAGCAGCAGCCACCATAGGCGACACTGGTTCCCCGGTGTCCGACACTACTCTGGCACCCACAGCTGGACTGAATGCCGATGGCCAACACAACCACATATGGGATACTTGCGTGCCTACATTCATCGCATCGGATATCCCCATTTTTATCCTGGGATGCCTGTGTCCATTGTTCTTCTAAGGTACTAGGTGTACATACTTCCCCTTTTTCTTTATTGATCGGGCCGTCCTTTTTGATTTTTTTGTGCGCTCTATGGTAGAATAGATTGGTTGATCGATGGTGTCCTATCACCGTGGCGCGCTGTTTTGGAGCAAACGGTTTTCCGCTAAATATGCTTACCTGATTTTAAAGAGAGTGCTTGGTACACCGCTGGTTGTCGGACAGTAAAGCTTTCGAAATCGTATATTTGTAAACAGTATTAACGTTTGAGTAGTTTTCGAAGAGATGGGCTTATGAATTCATTCTTGTGTCAGGATCAAGCTTCAGCTGATATCGGAAATATGAATTGAAAAAACTTTCTAATTTTCTAAGTGGCCGATTGAACAATGTTTTGATGAATGCAAGAGCAATCTAGAAAATTTTTTGTTTTTATTTGGTTGGGGAGGGGGCATATGCTGTTTGTAATGATAAGCTATCTGTTTGTCACTCAGATACGGAAAATCTGTAAAAATGCAATCCCATTGACAATACCGATGGTAATAAAACTAATGCATGGAATGATCGTATATACAGTAACTGATATGAAAAAAGTAAGTTATCATATACGCAGGAACCATAATGCATATCTATCACATCGAAAAGCCAAAATTTCAAAAAGTTCACTGTAGCACCAGGTTCTAATTTTAAATTCTTCTTACTTTGGCTAGATATTGTAAGGATTTGATGTAATTTAACGAAGCAATTTTCCACATACTCACACTAAAATCTTAGTTCTATTTTTTATGAAGTCCTTGTGAAAATATCAAAACCAATGGGTAATATGTTGCGCAATGCCTGGTCAAATCTAAACTTTTCAGAGGGAATAGATTTAGCCTGGCTGCTCCAAGGGAAAGGCTGGAGATAATACAAGTTGATGATTTGTAGTTTGGTATATATAAACGTCCTTCCACCATCCCAGAATCTCAAAAAAATAAATGCTGTCAACCACTATTTTCCCCAAATCTACTAAGGTTTCCTATCTCTAAAAGCCTACCACAAGATTTTACAGTACTTCACCATTTATTTCACATTTATCTGCATTAGGTTATATATTTAGTTTATTATCACGGTGATGCTTTTAAGTCCTGTGTTTATCTGGGAGTGCAGCTGGAATATTGAGGGAGTAAAAGCAAATTTTAACAATAACAGATTAAAACAGTCGAAAAATGAGATTGGTGTTCCCTGACATTTGTTGGATGTATCAGACCGTTGCCCCATGGGGATCCACAGTTCCCGTACTAATCTTCTGCAAATATTGTTATCTACCGTAGTGTGATCGTGTAAGGTGGTTGACAGCATCCATTATGGAAAAGATTTGCTTCGCTATAACTGTATTTTCTTACATAGTAGATCCTCGAGGGTGAACTTTCGGATCTTGGTAAGCCGGTAATAATATCTTTTCAAAGAGATGTCATACTGTCCGCACCATGGCTGATTTGTCAGTTCAGAGGCATCCTATTGTCAGATTATATTGGGCCAGTATTAAAGTTTTACCTGTTTATCAGGCTCCAAAGAAGAAAGAAGCATGAAATAGGTTCTTTTATAAGCAAACTTCAAAAACTATCATTTTGAATCCAAAGCCTCAATCTCCTTTCCGCGTATAGACAACAGCTGAATAAAGTAATGAATGTATTTAGGAAGCTCTCTGTGTTTCTTATATCCGACAAAAACTCGGCTGATTTCGTTTTTTCCATAGGTAAAAGCATAGTACTTCACGTTGCTAAGGTCTACCATAGACTTTTTATACTGTTCACGGTTGAACGCAAGTCCGTAGCCTTCATTAACTAGCCGGATCGCAGTCTCGAAATTACGTATCTCCATCTTATTGTAGGTGTAAAAATGCTGCTCCAAAAATACTTTGTCTATGTACTGTCTCAAGCTCTGCCTAGCTGTTGGAAGAATGAAAAATTCATCTTGGCAGAAATTTAGGTCCAGATAGCGGTAGTGGGAACCAGGCATCTCCACTGCCCGGGCATTCAGAGAGTGATCGGCTGGTATGGCGATCAGAGGACGGTCAACATAGAGAATTTTATTAATTAAATCTTCCCGCGGCTGTTCTGCATTATATAGAAGAAGCTGAATCTGATTGGACTTGAGAAATTCTTCTAAATCAGTTTTGACGCCTTCTTTTACATCGATCCTAATATTGGGATAGCTCATTTTAAAACGGGCCATGACTGTGGGGAGAAGAAGCGGTGCTCTCCGGAGTTGGACACCAATGTGCAACACCCCATCTACATGGTTTTTCAGATCACCTAAGCTAGCCTCAAATTCTTGCTGAAGTGATAACATTTGCTTAGCTTTATCCACATACAGTTTCCCGGCGGCAGTGGGAATAAATTGTTTTTCAACCCGGTCGAACAACTTAACTCCAAACATTTTTTCAAGATTATTAATATACAGGCTTAAAGCGGGTTGGGTGATAAACAGTTTTTCAGCGGCTTTCGTTATGTTTCCGCATTCTGCAATGGTGCAGATATAGAGTTGTTCCTTCAGGTGCATAACGCCTCCTTTCTGAAATTTATACAGCATTTAATTCTTAAAAAGATTAACTATAATCATTTTTATTATGATAAAACAAAATTGTAGTATACAAAATAGAAAGAGTGATTTCTTTGCGGAAAATTAACGTTATAGTTTCTATTTGTTTTACTAATTTCCCAAAATAAACAAATTGAATTATAATAATCTCAACTCAATTAATATTTTTGTTTATTAATCTAATGAATTTATGAGATTAATAAATGAAATTAGCAGAACAGCAGTTCCGAAAGCTAGCCGGCGGTTTAAGGAGGCTGAACATGAAGGGAGAGATATCTATGAAAGAACGTTTATACGGCTATATTGACAATATTGGAGAAGAAATGTTCAAAATGGCCGATCAGATTTTCGATCATCCGGAACTGGGACTTGAGGAGGTCAATGCATGTAAATGGCTAACCGACTGGCTGGAGAAAGATGGCTTCGAGGTGGAAAGAGGAATAGCTGGCGTGGAGACCTCCTTTAGGGCGATATATCGTCATGGGGAAGGAGGGCCTAATATCGGTTTGCTCTGCGAATATGACGCCCTGCCTCAGATTGGGCATGCATGTGGTCATCACATGCAAGGCCCCTGTATTCTTGCATCTGCAGCAGCGCTTCGTCATTCGGGGATTGAAGGGAATTATACGATTACGGTTTACGGTACGCCTGCGGAGGAGAGTGTAAGCGGCAAAATCATGATGATTAAGGGAGGATGTACATTCGAGGAGTTGGATGTAGCTCTGATGATGCACGGGGGAAATTACACGCAGACGGATGTCAAATCCTTGGCGTTGTCTAAATTCCGAGTGGAATATCAGGGAATCAGCGCCCATGCTGCGCTTAAACCAGAAGCAGGACGAAGCGCGTTAGATGCGATGATTCTGGCATTTCAGGGAATCGAGTTCTTAAGAGAACACGTAGATAGTGATGTCAAGATTCATTACACCATACTGAACAGCGGTGGCACCCCTGCCAATATCGTGCCAGCCAGCACTACCGCTAGCCTGTATGTGCGCTCTTATAGTCGAACCTATCTGGATACGGTCATTGAACGACTAAGCAAGGTTCTGAGAGGGGCAGCTATGATGACGGAGACAGAGGTGAGAATCATGCCAGAAAAGGAAGTAGATAATAAGATTCCAGCTATCCGCTTGAACCGTCTTATAATGGATGAGGCAGAACGGGTTGGAGCACCCCGCCTGGCGCCGCCTAGAGAGAATACTGGTTCAACCGATTTTGGAAATATTCTTCATCGAATTCCAGGTTCTTGTATCCGAGTGGCTTTTGTTCCAGATGGAGTTCCATCCCATTCACAGGGCTTTGTGGATGCGGGGAAAACGCCGGAGGCCCACAGCGCAATTATTTACGGGGCCAAAATTCTTAGTGGGACAGCGGCAGAGCTTATAATGAATCCGGAATTGCTGAAAGAGATAAAAGAGGAATTTAAACAGAGAGTTGTGGAGGAGAAAAAATAGGGGAGATAGAAATGGAGACTATAAAAAAGAAAAAGGCTTTTAAAATGCCGCATGGCTATGTTGTTATTTTTGCTATTTTGCTATTTGTTTCGTTTATGACGTATCTAATCCCAGCCGGCGAATATCTGCGCGAGACAAATACGGCTGGACAGGAAGTAGTTATTCCGGATTCATTTGGATTTATTGATAAGACGCCAGTACCGTTCTGGGAGATCCCAAACTATATTATGAAGTCATTCACAAAGCAGGCTGATATCATATTTGGCATTCTGATTGTTGGGGCAGGCCTAGAAGTTTTGCTGTCAACCGGCATGTTCCATGCATTCTGCAACCGGCTTTCCAAAGCCTGTTCAGGAAAGGAAAAATGGTTTATTCCTTTATTCCTGCTTCTTTTTGCTAGCATTGGAATCACACAGTCCACAAACAAGTTTATTGGTTTTACACCACTCGGTGTTATGCTGGCGGCCACGCTCGGATATGACGCAATTATGGGCGTGGCGATTGTGATGCTGGGAATTGGAATCGGCTTTAGTTCTGGTATTTTTGCAGCTACTACAGCCGTTGCTCAAGGGCTGGTAGGGCTGCCCGCTTATTCTGGAATTTCGATGCGTATTGTAGCCTTCATTGTTCTTTACATTATCACAGTATTTTATCTGATTTGTTATGGAGAAAGATGTAAGAAGGATCAGACTAAAAGTGCCATCTACGGAGTCCCTGACATTAAACAGTTTGATGTCAATGATATGGACACTAAAGTAGAAAAACGACATTATCTTGTGTTAATTGTATTCCTAGCCTCTTTCGCCGTACTGATATATGGATGTCTTAAATTTGGTTGGACCCTACAGCAAAATGCTATTATCTTTATGTGGATGGGAATTTTGAGCGGCCTAGTATACGGATTTTCGCCCAGCAAGATTGCCTCCGAATTTGTAAGAGGAGCTAAAGGAATGATATCCGCAGCGCTGATCGTGGGACTTGGTGCTGCTTGTACATTGATTATGGATGAAGCCAATATTCTAGATACTGTAGTAATGGGAATGACCTTAACCATGGATTACCTGCCCACTCTTTTGAAAGCTCCCGCTATGTTAATCATCAATATGGTAGCTAGTGTGTTTGTAACATCAGGTACAGGCCAGGCAGCGGTTGTTATGCCGATTCTTGCTCCAGTGGCGGATCTTTCGGATATCAGCAGGCAGATTCTCGTATTGTCTTACCGTCTCGGAGATGGAATATGCGGTTACGTACAACCGCACGGTGGTTCTCTGATGCCGTTCATCGCGGCCGCGGCAATTCCCTATGACAGGTGGATGAAGTTCTTTGGAAAACTGTGGGGGTTTTGGGTGGGGGCCGCCTGTTTGATTATGGTATTCTGTCAAATCATCGGATATTAGAAAAGGTGTTGTGAATATTTAATTGAAAACGGAAGCATCGTTTTACCGTAAAAAGTATTTTATGGCTGAAACGGTGCTTTTCCGATTCTTGGATTGTCAGACACGATCAGAACATTAAACAGAACACCAATTGTACAGAAACTTGCACAAATGTTTAGTGGCATTAGATAACTAAAGTTTACTGTAATTAATCATGAATTTTTGTATGAAAGTGCGCCTGCTCTCGCTCTATGATGGGGGCACTTTTCTGTGTAGGGTTCCAATATTTACTGATTTTAGATATGCCAAATAAGTCTCCACATGACCGATTATTTTTACTATGATATACAGTGAAATATTTAGGAACGGAAACGCTTGAAGTTTCGGCTATTGTAGTTACTTTATTTTAATACCTTCATCTTGTTGTTAAATCCTTCTGTGGCCCATGGGGTAGCCTGTATTCAAAGGTATTCAGGATTTTATCTTGTCAGGAGTGGTAGCTCCTGGCACAGTTCTGAAATCGCTTAATCTCATAGCTCTGTGCATTCGCGATTCAGCTTTCAAACTCCTCCTTCTGACAGTAGGCCTTCATGGCAGATAACATAATACCATTCTTCCATACAGTGCACCAACTATATGGGGTTCTTTTGTGAATGCTCATCGAGTGAATGAATTCTCCAGGATTAAAGTGCTTTCGACTTTATCCTGGGAAATGTAAAAATGTTGATTTTTTTCTCAGATGACTTTTTCTCAGATAATGTTCTTACAAAGAAATTTTAGGCAGTAAATTATTGTGTATCTTTATATACATGGCATTTATCTTATTTTATTACTTACCAACTATGGTGACAGCACTGTCCAAAATCATGTTGACATGTGGACGATAAGCGTTTCATCATAAAAACCTTGTCTATGATTATAATTCAAGAGTTGGGATAATCATCTACAATTAGGGCATTATAAATACTTACAATTAATAAATGATAGAAGGAGTAGAATAAGATGAAAAGAAACGGAAAGATAAGAAAAAGAATTGTTACTCAGGAATCTGTGAGTAAATATTGTGAATGGCTTTATGGATGCGAAAAAAGCAGTGGAACCATTAAACAATACAGGTACTATTTAATGCTGTTTATGCAATACATGAGTGGGAAGAGTGTGGAGAAAAGGGATGTAATTATGTGGAAGGGGATATTGAGAGAAAGAATGGCTCCGGTAACGGTCAATAGTGCATTGGCAGCGGTGAATGGATTTTTTTCATATAACGCATGGCAGGATTGCCGGACTAAATTTTTAAAGGTAAGCCGCAGAGTATTTTGTCCGGAAAACAGGGAAATAGATAAGGATGAATATGAACGTTTAGTAAAAACTGCATACAAAAAGGGAGATGAAAGAATGGCTATGCTTCTTCAGACCATATGCGCTACGGGAATACGGGTTTCTGAAGTTCCCTATATTACGATAGAAGCGGTAAAGGCTGGAAAGGCAGAAGTTGAATGCAAAGGGAGAATAAGGACTGTTTTCTTGACTTCCCGTTTGTGCTATATGTTGTTGGATTACGCAAAGAAAAGTCATATTGATAGCGGGATGATTTTTGTGACAAGAAGCGGAAAGGCGCTTGACAGAAGCAATATATGGAGAACCATGAAAAAACTGTGTGAAGGAGCCGATGTATTATGGGATAAGGTATTTCCGCATAATTTTCGTCATTTGTTTGCCAGGCTCTATTATGAACAGGAAAAAAACCTGGTTAGGCTTGCGGATATATTAGGGCATAGCAATATTAATACAACAAGGATTTATACAATGGAAAGCGGACGCAACCATATGAGACAATTAGAAAAACTTGAAGTATTGTTTGACTTTTACAACAATTTTTCTCTTTTGTTGTAAAAACATTCATACAACCATAATTATTTTACTACATATTTTGAAAGAAGTCTACAGAAATTCTTAATAAATATTGTAACTATGATGTTTTTCGACATAATAAAATGGCCAACTGATTTTTTACGAGGTTGGCCTATTTGTATTGCCTGCATCTATAAATTTTAGATTCTAAAAAACTTTGTCTATTAGGTTTTCGCCTTCCTTCCACTGAATTTTGAAGTGACTTTACAACAAAAGAGAAAATTTGTTGTAAAGGGAGAATTATTTATGAAAAGAATTCATGGGCTATGTTTGTTGATTCTTTTTCTTTGCTTAGCAGTTACATGGAGTCTGCCGGCCTGCGGAATGAATGCTCAGACTCAGATGAAGGATATAGAGCTTGAAAAAAGAGGCAGACATGCTGAGGAAATGACCGGCAGAATTCCCGATTATGAGGTCTGCGGAGATAAAATGTAAGAACTGATTGAAAACAGCGAGGAACTGTCAGAATGGAAGGATTCAGGAGTTGTTTTTGGTACAATGGAGGATGCTTTGTCATTGGGCCGTTATTTTTATCGCTACACATATCTCGGAAAACAGGAGATCCGGCTGGCGGTGGGAGAGAATGGGGACAGGGCTGTTGTTTATGTGCAGTGTGATGATCCTCACCAGGCTGTGATACAGCATAGGCAGACAGAGGACAGGCTTTACGATATTGTAGCGGAAGGAGCCTACATGTCTGAAAGAGAGAAAGCCTTATTTTTTTACGAGTGGGTCTATAGCCAGGTGGAATATGACACGGAACTAAAGAGGAAAACGGTTTACGAGGCTGTAATGGAAGGGCGTTCCGTGTGTTGGGGTCACGTCTCTGCATATCTGATGTTATGCAGAATGGTAGGTATGGACTGTGAACAGGTCTACGGCGGGGGTCACGCTTGGAACCGAGTTTGGATTGATGGGGGATGGAAGCATTGCGATATTACATGGGACAAGAGTACGGGGCTAGGCCGATGGTAACTGGTGCCGGAGGCGAAAATGGAGGAGGGCCCCATGCACAGGACTTTTCTGTAGAAAATGGAGGACTCAGCCATAGGAGAGCTTCGCCAAAGCGTCAGCAGATGAATGAGTTTCGCAGGGTGGAAAAACGGCGGCGGACTCGAAGAAAAATGATACGGTATCTAACAGTGGCAGGTCTGACGGTTGTTGTGGGAATAAGAACTTATTTTTTTGTTTCGGAAGGGGCATCCGGTCAGGATTATATTCAGGTACCGCCGTTGACTGTGGTTTTGGAGAGCACAGAGGCGCTGGGAGGTTCCGAGAAAGTAACAGAGAACGCAGCACCTGTATATGTACCCAAGGACGATGCAGAAGCCGCAGATGCACTGCAGTTGGCAGATAGTTTGCAGACAGGAAACTGGAACGGAGATGCATTGTTTGCAGTAATAGGTGAAAATGAAGTCCAGGAAGCATACATAGGGGAATTGGCTGTGGCGGCCTACTGTGGCTGTCAGTACTGTATCGGAAGATCAGACACCTATGTCACTTGGTCTGGACGACTTCCGATACAAGGAACAACCGTGGCGGCTGACCTTAATGAGTTTGAGATTGGTGACATGCTCAGAATCGGACCGGACATATATCGGGTGGAAGACAAGGTGTCGCCTGGAGCCAGGGAAGCATTATGCCTGTATTTCTCCAATCATGCAGACGCCATTTCGTTTGGCAGACAGATACTGCCGGTTTTTAAAATAAAATCTAGAGAGGAACATTTGGGAGAGCCCTTAGGGATTTTTGAAGTGACTGGTTACTGTGGCTGTGAAAAATGCTGTGGATTGAAAGGTGGATTGACTAAGGCAGAGAAAATCCCGAAGGCCGGGCATACAATTGCGGCAGATCCAGAGGTGCTTCCTATGGGGAGTAAAGTGGAAATTAATGATATTATCTATGTGGTGGAAGATACTGGAAAGCTAGTGAAGGGAACAGTGATAGATATTTATTTCAATACCCACGAGGAAGCGGTGAGGTTCGGCAGGCAGAAAATAAACGTTTATTTAGTTCCATAATTGGACTGCAATGGAAGAATAGGGGGCGGTCAATGTAGCAGAAGTTTTGTGAATGGAAAGATTACCTGCTGGTGGGGTGCCTCAGCAGTTTATATATAGATACAATAGTAGAAAGGAAAGAATGAAATGAGAAAAAGCATGACAGCAATCATGGCTTTAACGTTGTCTGTGGGATTTTCAGCTGCTTTGGGAATGGGAAGCGTACAGGCGGCAGAAGGCTGGACCAAGATAAATGAGGAATGGCGATATTATGACCAGAACGACCAGCCAGTGACACAGGTTTGGAAGCAGTCGAAGGGGGATTGGTATTACCTATCATTGGAGGGAGCAATACTAAAACATCGCATTTTCATGGATCAGGATTGTAATTATTATGTAGATGAAGATGGGCGAAGGGTACAGAGCCGCTGGATTTATGTGGATTCCTCCAATTGCCCTAATGGAGAATTTGAAGAGGGGTGGTACTATTTCGGGGCCAGTGGAAAAGGTTATCGGCGTAAGAACAACAGCTTCAAACGAAACATAGGAGACAGTACCTACATATTTGATGACAATGGCAAGATGCTGTCTGGATGGTTTGACGAGGATGGGAACCCCATTGAGGATTCAGAGATCCCCTTTGTGGAAGGCGTTTACTATGCGAGGGAGGATGGAAGGCTCCTGACTGGGGAATGGCTGGATTATGAAGAGGTAGATGAGAAAATAGGAGGGATTGACCTTGATAGTGAGGTTGCGGGGAGAAACTACATGGATTACGATAAGATGTGGATTTTTTTTGACAGCAATTCGAAGAAGGTTAAAAGTAATGGAACCCGCCTGAGGCAGAAGACTATCAATGGCAACCAGTATGGTTTTGATGAAAATGGCATTATGATTCCTTGGTGGAGTAAGGTAGCCAGTATCAGCAATGCAGATAAGAGTAATCCTAGCAGCGATGTTTCAGCCCGATATTATTCCGGCTATGACGGTGGCGTGCTTCTGAAAGATAGTTGGTTTTGGATGTATCCATCGGAGAATCTGGATACGGAAGATTACTATGATCAGGAATGCAGTTGGTGGCATACAGATGAAAGAGGCGAGGTATATCGGAACCGTATTCGTAAAATCAATGGACGTTCCTATGCTTTTGATGGGATTGGCAGGATGCAGACAGGTTTTGTCCTCTTCGATGGAAAGTCTGAGTTTGTAGCCCGCTATGAAGTGGATGACTGGAGCTCAGAGGATTTTATTGAAGGAACTATATATGGTATTGAGAAATCAGATCTGTATCTGTTCTCTCCGGATGAACTTAATGATGGTTCCATGCAGATTGGAAAGGATATAGCGGTTGAATTGGAAGATGGGGTTTTTCATTTTGGATTTGCCTCCAATGGAAAGGCGTTCGGTAACCGAAATCGGCTTCAGAAAAAAGAGGGCATGTATTATATCAATGGTCTTCGTTTGGAAGCGGATGAGGAGTACGGATACGGGGTTGTAAAAGTAGAAGATGGTGCGGATACCTATTATCAGGTGGTGGACACCAAGGGAAAAGTGATTGAAGGAAAAAAGAAGATTGTAAAGGATAAGGAGGGAGGTTACCTGCTTATTATTCGAAACCGTTTGGTAGCTTGGTGCGGGGATGAGGATAAGCCGAGGTGGAGAAAAGGAGAGGAAGGAACCGGATTTTACCATTATGATAGGGGGAACAAGGAAGACCACTTTGCCGGAGGACTCATTACGGCTGCGGGCATGGAGCCTGACATTGACGGTTTGCCGGAGGAAGAACGGCTGAATTTTTAAAAGGAGATGAAAAATGTACAAAGGAGATGAAACAAATGAATAGGGGTATTCATAGCTTCTATAAACGTCTGACCGCCATGCTGCTGGCTATATGCATGATAACAGGGATTGTTTTGGGGCAGTCCAGTATTCTTTCCTATGCATCCACGGAGCTGTTGGATGAAAACCTGGGAGAGGGGGCCAGCGAAGCAACGGCATATACTTGGAAGAATGGTTCTGTGACTGGCCAGGGAGGAGGAGGAAATTCCTGGCGTTTTGACCTTAGAGGCTTGCAGGCAGGACAGCATAATTATGCTCAAGCCGGTATTAAAACAACTTACAGTAACGGAGGATATGCAACCTGGTTTCAGGTTGGGGCCAATGCCAAACAGCTGATAGGGGGCAGTACAAACGGCGGGGTACAGTCTCTGGACACCTATGGCATAGAGGTCAAGATCGCCGTATCCCCGAGTCCGGATAATAAGTATGTGTTTGTTGATTACTATGTCTATGATAAAAATGGTCAGGGCGGCTCAACTGGCAGGACCATAAAAATGGGAACCGGAACCGATGTCATGATTGGAGGCACCCGGGAAGATGACTATGCAACGGTATATAAAAATGACCGGGGTTTTCACATGGTCAACCAGCATGTCAAAACCACCTTTGACTGTATCACAAATGACAGTAGCCTTGGGGTGACGCCTCCTGATACCAGGTGGATTGGTCATTACAATTCCTGGGGAAGCAATGTATTTAATGAGAGTTCCAATGATGTGGTAAGCAGCACTGATTCGGGAATGGCCTATTCGTGGGAGTTCCAGCTTCATCCATATGAGACGGTTCACAGGAGGGTTGCATTTGCCATCAGAGATACCTCCTACTATGTATCGGACCAGTACGGTCAGGATTCTTCCAACGCAGAAGGAACCTACAGCAGTCCTTTTAAAACTATTGAATATGCGCTTAATAAAATCGGAAATAATAAGGGATATATTTATGTAATGGATTATTCGGATATTTCGTCCGCCATTGATGTGTCGGGAAACAGCCAAAAGGATATTACCATTGCCAGTACGGATTATGACCATGAGGGTCATCCTATGAATGAGGATGGTGATTATATTAAAACCCTGACGCGCGCATCCGGGTATACGGGTCCGCTGTTTAACGTATCAGGCCCCACTTTAAAGTTTACTGACATTGTCCTGGACGGAAACAATGCGGAAAGTCAGGATCCCCTGATATCCGCTTCATCCGGAAAGCTGGAGATTAACAGCGGCGCGGTAATTACTAACTGCAGCGGCAGTGAGTCTAGCCAGGGAAGTGCGGTAAATGTAACGGGAAGCGCGGGACTGTCCATGAATTTTGGAACGGTTTCCGGAAATGTGTCTGCTGGAAAGGGAGCTGTTTATTACAATGGGTCAGGTGCATTTGAAATCAGAAACCGGAATCAGATATCGGACAACACAACTCCGTCCGGGAAGAAGGCAAACGTATATCTGGCTCAGGATAAATATATAACAGCTATGAGCGATTTGGACACGTCCCAGATAGGCGTTACAGCAGAGCAGCTTCCTCTGGCATCACCGGGAGGGATATCATCCCAGCCTAGTCAGGAAGTAAAGATAGCTGTGCCGTCAAGTAGTTATCCGGGGGCTGCAGGCTCCTGCCCCTTTGCGGATAATTTTAAAGCAGACCAAGAGGCGGGAAATTCCGGTGTGTATGTAAGCGCGGGAACGGAAATTCTTGGCAATGGGCGGAATGCAGTATTAAAGCGGAATGGATATACGGTGTCCTTTGTATACCGGGATTCTGCCACAGGCGGAACTGTGAATGGTGCGCCGGCAAGCGCCCCGCTGTCATATGCGGGAGGAGATGCGGTTGAGGTGAACGCGCCCGCCGCCATTACTGGATACGGCCTTACAGGTGTAACCATTGACCAGGGGACAGGTGGCACTCTGAGCGCCCAGGCAGATGCCGGTGTTGCAGATTTTGGCAAGGTAACGGGAACCATGCCGGGCCAGGATGTTGTTATCACGTATGAATATACCAGAAACAGCGGTTCCATTGTATTTGAAGCCAATGGAGGGACGCCGGAGCCTCAGGCTCTGACCGGTTCTGTTGGAGAAAGCGTCAATGCGCTGCTGCCTAATATCAGCCGCTACGGCTATCAGTTTGTGGGATGGAGCACGGTGAATGACAGGACGAATCCAAATCTCATAAGCGGATTGCCATCAGAATTCCCGGAGGATCCGGTTACTTATTATGCAATTTTCTCACCGGACAGTAATGTGAAGTTTGATTATACGGTTGACTATGTCAATGCGGACGGTTCCATCGTGTTCCAGTCGACCACGGCCGAGGATGCCTACAGCGTGGAGGCAGAGGTTCATTCAGGGAAGAAGAACATCCACGGCTATACCTGGAGTTTGGCAAATTCCTCCACGAACCCGGCCGTCTACAATTACGGTGATGGGAACGGGGCCGTTCCGTTTGGAACCTTTAATGGAAGTACCGGTGATTTCTCGGGGAAGATGCCAGGGCAGGATGCGGCCGTGAAATATGGTTATCAGGTAGACCGCAGCAATCCAAATGCGAAATCCGCATTTACAGTTAAATACGTGACTGCTAATGGTACGGTTGTCCATACAGCTGACATACAGGATGTTTTCCCGGAAGATACGATTGCAGCGGCTCCGGTGGATGTTTATGGCTTCCGGTACCTGTCAGGCAGCATCACAGCGGGAAATACTGCAGATGATACGGACGGGCATCTAGTAAGTGCTGTCCAGGGCGGTTTTGACAGCAATGGAAGGTTTACGGGAACCATGCCGAACCAGCCGGTTGAGATAACGTACCTATATGAAGCCACGGAAGAGGGCTATGAGTATAAGATTCATTATTTGGATAATGGCACGCAGGATGAAAGGCTGAGAAACATTACAGGATCGGACATCCAAAATGTAACAGCGGATACGCCTGTGACCGCTGAATTTAAAAATATGTATGGTTATGTGTTCCAGGATGAACGCTCGGTACCTGCATCTGCAGGAACCTTTGACAGCAGCCATAATTTTACTGGAACTATGCCAAATGACCGTTTGGCTGTCACCTATCGTTATGACAGAGACCCGTCAAAATGGGCGGATTTGATTTACCGGGCAGGAGAACATGGAAGCCTGAGCCGGGGAAGCAATACATCACCGGATGTAATCTCTATGACTGGAGGAGTTTATAAAACTTCCGTACTGATAAATGACGGAACCGTAGAAGGCACCTCGGGAAGCTATACATGGAATGACATACTGGAAAAGAGACTGGTTCCTGAAACGGCTGCAGACATCTATTACCGTTTTGAAGGCTGGTTTATCGACCAGAATGGAAACGGAATCAAGGATAATAGTGAGGAGCTGCTTTCAGCCGACAGCCGGTTTACAGGTTCGGCTACTGTGACTGCATACTTTGCGGAAGATCCTGACCAATGGGTTGATATTCATTTTACAGCAGGAGAGCATGGAACCATAGATGCGGGGGAAAACGTAAATCTCCATATCCAATATGACCGTACCTGGGCCGACATCACGGGAAATCTGCCCGCCTATACACCGGAGGTCAATTATCTGGTAGACGGTTGGTATGATGGCGGAATGCCTGTGGAAGATGAGAGCAGACTTGTGAATGGAAATACCTATACCATACGGTTCTATCCGGACCCGGCCATATTCGGCACGGATGTGAAAGCACCGGATGCATCAGCAGGTATTGATACGCAGGGAAAAGGCAGGATTACAGTCTATGGGACAACCCAGGGATATCAGTATATTATTACGGACATGGAAGGCAATATAATAGATGTGGTACTCGGGAATATATCAGGACGGGTATATTTTGAAGACCTGTATCCTGGTACGCGGTATTTAATATATGAAGCAACAGGTACGACACAGGCACAGACCGGGCGGCCCATAAACAGTGTGACTGGAATTATGAGCAGTGCCACTGAGGTTCTGGTCCCGGTAGTGGAGACCAATTACCAGGTTCTTTACGATGAGGAACATGAGGGGAAGACTGTTTTCGTGATTAAGCCGGCGGATGCGGATTCCGACTATGCTATTTTAGATAAGGACGGAAATGCGGTCACAACTCCTGAGACGGGAGATGGGGGCTGGCAGTCAGCTGGCGGCAGCCAACCGGCAAGCCTGACCTTCTCCGGACTGGATTACAATGAGGAATATGTGGTAGTGGCAAGGCCTCATGGGTCATCCGGCATCACTGCGGAAAGCAAATTGGAAGACGGGACTCACATCAGCACAGATCCGGGCGGCGAACTGGATATTCCCAACTATATAGTGGAGGCGATTAATGGCCAGGTCCACTCTGTTGATGGAGTAGAATTAGATATCCCCAGATATGATGAGGTCCATAAAGGCGATGAAGTGGTGCTTCACGCGGAAGAAACCGATGGAAATGGACAGAATTTCCTGTACTGGAAGGTGACAATCGGGGCAGTTCCGGGAATGACAGAAACCATACGCCGTCAGGATGTGACATTTACGATGCCGGATTCCAACGTGGTTATGACAGCTTATTATGAGCGTGCGTCAGCGACACCCAGCAATGCAACGGTGACGGATGAAGTACGGGGAGGTAATAAGCATGAGATGGCTCTGGACCCCAATGAAATTGAAAACCTGGAGGAGGAGCTTACCACAGACGCAGACCGGACCCTTATGGATGTGAACCATGCAGATGTGACCTATAAAGTAGTATATAAAAAGAATGTGGTAAAGGCGACTGAATCCAATGCAATTAAACGTTCGTCTTATTATGACAGTGACCATGAAGAAGCGTACCATGGAGCCTGGGGATTGAATGTAGATATTGAACGGTATGTGAACGGGCGGAGAGTAGGGGTAGCTTCGCCATCAGAAGCAACATTTAATACATATGTGCAACTGGATAAAGAAGATGTAGACATGATGGACTATCAGCTGTTTGCTATTTCCGAGGATGATGATGGGGAGCTGATCATTGATCCGGTTACTATGTCTGATGATCCGGAAGAGACCGGCGGTTTGTTTACATTTACGGCTCAGGCCGGAATGAGATATGTGCTCATCTATTCCAGGGCATACAGGATTTATTTTATCAATAATAAAGAAGAACCAAAGTACCGCTATTATTTTAAAGTGCGCCGGGGTGAGACACCGAATAGTGGAGACTATTCCTTTGAATACAGCCAAGTGGAGACACCAATCGATTCATTTATTGATAATGAGGGGGTTGAATTTAATTATATTGGCTGGAGTTACCGGGAAGACCGGCTAAAGGAATTTGACCCGGACAAGGAAATCAAGAGGAAGACGTATGTATATGCGTTTTACGATGATAACAGCGGTGAAGTGAATGATGCCAGAAAACAGATGGAGGATGCAATCGAAGCTGCAATCGAAAAATCAGACGATTACTTCCTGACGCTGAAGGAGACGGAAAAGATAAGGGAAGCCATAGAAGAAGCTATGGATGTATTCGACAGAACGGGCCCCCGGGCAACTCTTGATGAACTTTTGGAGGCCTTGAACCGTTTGGAGGAAGCCTGCAAACCTTTCGATAAGATTCTGGAAGACCGGTATGATCATTATGACAAAATCCAGAGTGGAGGAAACAGCGGAGGTACATCCGGCGGAGACGGCTGGGGAAGCGGAAGCCATGGCGGTTCAGGAAGCGGTTCGGGAGGAAGCAAAGGTGGCTCGAAAGGAGGCGGTGGCAGTTCCAGGTCTGCCGGCACAGGCGGGCCAGTCACAACTCCGGCGCCTTATGTTGCGGAAACCAGTAAGAGTTATGTGGTAGGCACCAATGGAAACTGGGAGCTGGTTGACCCAGAGAGTGATAAATGGGCTTTTGTACTCAACGGAGGAATCCGTCTCACCAGCATATGGGCCAAACTTGATTATGCCAACGGTGATGTGAATCGAAATGGCTGGTATCACTTTAATGCCAGCGGACTCATGGATTATGGCTGGTTCAGGGACGAGCATATGAACTGGTATTACTGTAATGCGAAAAAAGACGGCTGGCTGGGAAAGATGAAGACAGGATGGCATTATGATGAGATAGATAAGCATTGGTATTACCTGGATTTGATTACAGGCCAGATGGTAATGGGATGGAAGGAAATTGAAGGAAAATGGTATTTCTTTACACCTCAGAATACGGCACAGACATACTCATATGACCGCAGCACCGGGAAATGGGTGTTTATGCAGAATCAGGAAAGGCCGCTTGGCTCCATGTACAGCAACGAGAAGACACCGGACGGTTATCAGGTAGGCGCTGATGGAGCTTTACAATAGCAGGAGGTTTTATGAAACGAACAAATAAGATTAAGGCATATCTGGCCCGTGTCTTAGCCGCGGCCATGGTGATCACCATGGCCGCGCCTCCGGCGCCGGCGTATGCATTGAATTACGGGGATCCGGCAGTCATTCGGTTTGATCCCAAGGAGGGCCCGGATTTATCACATTCAAACTATATGAATGTTCCCAGAGATGGAAACCGGATTACGTATGCTACCGGACGGGCTGGTCATCCACTGGCTGAAGCAAGTGATTTCAATGGAATTGCCGTGGAAAATCTGGGTTCTGGTGACAGGCCGGTGCTGCCTACATTTGACGCGGATTTGAGTTGGCCGGGATATACCTTTGACGGCTGGTATAATGCAGATGGTAATAAGATACTGTATCTGCCCTTTGCGTTTCCTTACAATTCAACCACGGCATATGAGGCACGCTGGAATGGTGATGCGTCCAGTCAGTTTGATTTTACAGTCATGCATTACCGGGACCTGAATGAGGACAGAAATGGAAACATGAATGGAGAAGACCCGAATGCATGGCCCGGAGCGGATGACAGCCAGATATATAAGTTTTTTGATGACGGAAGCTGGACAACCCAGGTGACGGCCAATACAGCAGTATCCGCTACCTACAAACGGGATATACCGGGCTATAAGGTATCTTCTGTGATTATTAAGAACAACAAAACGCGCCGTTTTGATGACGCCTCAGGCCATGGGACGCTGGGGGAGGCCGCGACCATTAATGAGTCTACCCGGTCTGTCCGCGGAAATATGCCCAATGATGACTTGACTGTGGCATACAGATATGAGCCTGACAGTTCAAAGAAATTTGCCCTGCGTGTAGAATATGCAGATGGGAGTGGCCGTGCGATCCGTACCCCGGAAAGCTATCTCTATTCCGCGGAGTCGCAGGTTTCTGCCGCACCGGCACAGATTACGGCTTATACCCTTACCGGCGCTCAGATAAAAACAGGCAGCGGGGATATAGATGATTTGTCGGGAAGAGGGATATATTCGGCGCAGACAGCAGGATGCACATTTGATGCCCAAAAGAACTTTACCGGAAAGATGCCCAATCAGCCGGTAACCGTGGTATATACTTACGAGATTGACCCTTCCTATGTAACCCATGTAACCATTAACCGGATAGACAACCATAACAATGTGCTGGCTGAGCCGGAAACAAGGGAGGTGTCTCCGAATGAAACAGTGACGGTAAATGTAGAGCGAAAAGCCGGGTATACGTATCCGCCTAACATTGGATGGAATGGAACATTTACCGATATCAGTATGGACCAGACAGCAGCCACGCTGAGTTTTAAAACAGACTTTACAGGCGGCACTGTTACGATTACCTATAATGAAGATCTGAATGATACAGCACATTGGGCCAGGATAAACTATTACAACAGCGAACATGGAAGCTTGTCAGGAGACAGCAGCCCACGTTCCTTACGGCTTGGTACCCACTCCATTGATACAATCACAGAGGGAATCACGCCATCTCCTGAACAGCACTATATGTTTAACGGCTGGTATAAAGCCAATGCTTCCGGTACAGGTAAAGTAGGAACCGTGTTGACCGGAGATATTGAACTGACCGGTGACCTTAAACTTTACGCGGATTTTGTGGAAGATCCGGGACAATGGTGTGATATAAGATTTGAAAGCGGAAGCCGCGGCTCTATTTCAGGAACCAATTCCATGCATGTGCCGAAAGGGACTCTGTGGTCTCAGATTTCCCTGCCCCAGACCACACCGGACAGTAACTATATGTTTGCTGGCTGGTTTGATGAAAACGGGAATCAGGTTACAGACCCGAATATGACGATTCTGGCGGATCAGACTTACAGGGCACGCTTTACACCTGTGGGAGGAGATGATGGAATCCTGTGCATTCCAGATGGAACTGGAACGATAGGAAATGACGGTATGGGTAAGATTGAGATAAGCGGAGCAAATGAGGCGCGTAAATATGCCCTGACGGACAGTGACGGACGGCTTTTGGCAGTAATGACAGGGGAACAGCTTGGCAGCGGCTGCTTTGAACAACTGCCGCCCTGTGACAGCTACTACGTGTATGAGATGGCGGAAAGCGCAGCTCCTGTTGTTGGAGACATACTGACAGATTCAGTGGATCCATCCTTAATAAGTCAGCCAGCCCGTGTCATGGTACCTGCTATTGGAGGGAATTATTCCACCGCGGATGATACGACAGAGGGACTAAGGAAGATTGTTATCCGCCCGGCAGGAGAAAATACTGTGTATGCGGTTCTTGATATGGATGGAAATGTGGTCAGTCAGGATGGGAACGAAGACGGATGGGTAAGCCCGTCCGGCAGTCCGCGGACAGCGGAACTTGCAGGACTTGAACCCAATGTATCCTATACCATCGTGGCCAAACAGGCAGATAACGGCGATGCGCCTTCAGACCGTATGATAAACGGAAGCCAGATAATGGTAACAGGCACTTCGCAGCAGGACCGTGTTTATACCTTCCGTTTGCTGAACGGAGGTTATGTGGAATCGGTGACAAGAAACGGGGAAGCGCTGGATGTGGAAGAACATGCAGATGAAGTCCTGGTAAAGGCAGGGGACCAGATCAGGATATCTGCGGAGGATATGAATCCTGCTGGACAGGCATTTAAACAATGGGAAGTACAGATTGGTAATCTGCATATGTCATACCTGACCAGAAAAAATCAGACCGTGGAAATGACAGCGGGAGATGTAATCCTACAGGCCATGTATGAACCGTCTCCGGTAGCGACTGCATCCAACGCAACAGTGGATTATTCACCCAAAAACGGGATATTTGCCCTGGACAAGTCAGAGGAAGCGCTTCAGGAATTAAAGGAAGAACTGGTGGATAACGATGAGGATAGCACAGCGCTTTCAAACGGGCAGCGGATAGCTTATACAGTTAAGTTTGACCGACATGCACCGGTGGCATCTGCTTCGGAAGCTGTGAGGCAGGAAGTGGATGACGGGGAGAGCGTTAAGACACCATGGAGTCTGGATATCGGACTTACGCGAAAGGTGGATGGAACCAATAAACCACTGGTGGAGGACGCAAATCTGACTCCAGCGATTAAAGTGTTTGGAAAAATAGACACCAGTCTTTTGGGAAATCTGGAATACAGGTTATGGAAAATTGATTTTGGAGAGGCTGATGGTGATACGACCTGTGAAGAAGTCCTGATGACACCTGACCCGAATGAAAATGAAGACTTTACTGGAAGCTTTGCCTTTGAAGCTAATATCGGTGATACTCTGGTATTTAGTTATTATAAAGCGTATGAAGTGACCATTATAGATACCGGAAAGGGGCAGGTCCATACATTTAAGGTAAGGGATGGCAGGTCTTTGGATGATACGGAAGACTATATGGATTTAGATATTCATGAAGGCTATACGGATTCCGTTACAGGCATAGCGTATGAGTTTACAGGCCTGTCGAAACGTCAGTCTGGAGGAGGGATGTATGATACTTCAGATCCTGTGACAAGAGATTTGAAACTGTATGCTGTCTATGAACCTGAAGACGATACCCAATGGCAGGAAGCAAAAGAAAGGCTGCAGGAGGAGATTAATATCGCCAATGCCCTGAAGAATAATGGGTCTGTAAGCGCAGAAGACAGAGATGCCCTTACTGAGGCTGTGGATGAGGCTGTTGAAGTGCTGAACCGTCTGCCCAGACCTTCAGTTGACGACCTGGAAAGTGCCTTTGATACACTGAAAGCACTGGTAGACAGTATTAGCAGTGGCGGTTCTGGTGGTTCTGGTGGTTCTGGCGGTTCTGGTGGTTCTGGTGGTTCCGGCGGTTCTGGCGGTTCTGGTGGTTCTGGTGGTTCCGGCGGTTCTGGTGGTTCCGGCGGTGCCGGTGGCTCAGGCGGTTCAAAAGGTTTTTCCGGCGGAGGACATGGACCGGGCAGTGATGGCGCAGAAAACAGTTACCGTACGTATTTAGATGGCACCGAGGGCATATGGAATAATGTTGATCAGACTAACCATAAGTGGGCCTTTGTATTAAACAGTGGAACACGTATCAAAGACAGCTGGGCCAATATACGATACAATTATAATGGAAGCAGCCAGATTGCCACCTATCATTTTGACCGTGAGGGTATTATGGACAGTGGCTGGTTTTTGGACCAGGATACAGATAACTGGTATTTCCTGTCCAATGTACACGATGGCTGGTTTGGCCGAATGACAAAGGGATGGCACTATGATGATGACGATGGCAGATGGTATTATTTGAGTCCGTTTACCGGAGTTATGCTGATGGGTTGGCAGAAGATTGACGGAATATGGTATTATCTAACCGCTGATAGCCAGCAGAAGACCTGGACGTTTAATGAGGGATCGAAACGATGGGAATATACGAATCAGAATGGCCGTCCATTGGGGTCTCTGTACATAAATGAGATGACACCAGATGGATACCAGGTTGACGAAAACGGAGCCTGGACTCGGGAAACACCTTAAGTGAGATTCAATTCTGCCCTGTAGTGCTGTGATGGCATTACGGGGCAGAATTATCCTATGCTGTTATGCGATGAGGCATATGAAGCTATGACCGATGAAAGGAATATGATGAGGTGATCGATATGGAAGAAAGTGATTTTTATACACTGGAAAACACGGACCGTGTAGGTATATTTCTCATTTGTATTAAAAATAAACAGGGAGAATTAAGTGGGGACATTGTAAATTTTTATTTAAAGGAACCCGTGGCATTTACCGGCATACTGGATTTGGGACTGAAAATAGATACATTATGCGCGAAATTTCAACGGCCTATGGCGACAACAGAACCAAGGTTTTTGACCGCTTATATGAAAAGAGCATATGAGAAGCGAGAACTGGACAAAGAGCATATTCCAATGAAATACTGTACAAATATTCAAAATATGGATAGCTTTATGGCTTTAGGTATAAGCGCGTGTGAAACATTGATTATTGAAATTCATCAGCGTCAGTTTTCCAGTATGCAGGGACGCATAAAAGGAAAATGCAGCGGCGGAAACGGCGTTTCATTTCGGAGTGCATTGGAACTGATGAGAATGCTGCGTGAATATGAGTATATGCGAAATGAAAAGAATAAGAACAGAGGTTATAATGGGAATACCAGAAAAGAACAGGAAACAGTAGAGACACCATGATGAATAATGGCTATTTATAGTCATATGTAAAAATAGGATGGGACTGTATTGTTTGGTTTTCATAAATAGGATACAGAACTATGGATTATTCGTCAAAATATATCGCTTTGAGCAAGGAAGGGGATTTTTAATGAGAAAAGACAGATTTAATATTTGAATTTCTTTTTATGCAGTGTTGGCATTTGTATTAGCAATTTTAGGACAAACTTTATTATGCGGTATGTTGCTTGGTTTTGTTATTGTGATTCAAAAGGATGAATGGCTTACAAAACAGGTCATGCAGGCATTTTTTCTTGCTCTTGTGGAATGTATCATATCATGCGTAACGAATATTTTTTCAGGGCTATATGCTATACCTATCTTAGGAATTGCTTTCTCTGGAATCGTTGGTCTTATCAGCGGCATTCTCTCTTTTCTTTTGTTAATCATTGGACTTATCGCAATAGGGAAAGTGTCAAAAGACTCAGATGCAAGAATTCCCATAGCATCTAAATTGGTAAATAGGGCATTCGGTCTGACTTGTACGATACAATATAAGCCTGCTTCAGATGCATCTATGCAAGAGCCAGATACCTCAAACGATCATAAAGACTAAAATAATCAAATGTTATGATCCGGCTTCTCATGGACTGGTAATCAGAAATGATGGCTCCAAGTCAAAAGAATATGTTGCAAAACAGAGGTGTGTAGGTTGGAAGACTAACTGGTCAGGAAGGAGTGCATGCAGCGATTGCAAATTTTTATATAAGAGGTATGGTTTATGAGGTGGAAATCTACAGGAGAGGCAGAAATTAATATAGGGGTGCTTGGAAGCAGGAATGATGTTTTGTGGGAATTTAGAGATTTTTTGATTGGTCTTGAAGCTGAATTAGATTACAAGATTAGCATGATGTTGGCAAAAAATCAAGAAACGCTTCTGCGGGTGATGTCATTCGTTCCTGGAGGATTTGACATCATAATTGTGACGGACCATCTGCCTGGTTTCGTTTATTTGGAAATGACAGAAAAGGCATTTGCGTTTAATGCAGAAGTGAAAATCTTGTTTCAAATGGATAGGGGCATAGAATTTTCAGATAAACTGTACCCACATGCATTATTTGTACCTGGCAGGGAACAGCTAAAAAGCTTAGCGAAAGAAAAAATGGATGATATGATAACAAAAAATAGTGAAAAAGGAGCAGCAAAATGAATAGGAAGAACTGGTTGAAAAAGTTTCTGAGAAATCAGGCTTGACCATCTGTCAAAGTGAGAATGCACTAAATGGGATCATTGACTCTATCTTTGAGGAATTAAAAACAGGGGATGTGCGCTTGATGGGGGTTGGAACTTTTGCGGTTGCAGGACGTCAGGAAAGAAATCCCAGAACCGGAGAAGCAATCGAGATTAAACCGCGTAGGGTTCCCATAATCCGCGCGGGTTCCATATTGAAGAGGGAGGTAAATCAGGGAAATCAAGGATAGGTGTTGGCCGCATACCATATCATAGATTTTTGCAAGTGGAGAAGCAGAACGTAGTGCATATCGGTGACAAGGTGCTTTGCGTGAGCTGGTAAATACGAAACGAGTATCAATTTTTCAGTAGATTCTTTAGCCAAATAATAGATGCAATATTTAGAGTCATAGCAGTGACTTTAAATATTGCATCTATGGCATGGTATAGTAAGATGTGTCGGAAGCCTTCGTAAGACCGTAGAATTTGTAACGTAAGTTAATAAGGAGAGGGAATGAATATTAAGTGCCAATATTGTGGAAAAAATCTGGCAACGATAGAGGGAACGGGAAGAGATATTTTCACAAGTAAGATTGTATTTACATGTAGATTTTGCGGAAGAACTACATCATTGAACATTATACAAAATAAGAGAAGAAAGAATGAGAAAGAGAAATATAGCTGCTATAGAACTACAAGATGAAGGTGGCATGGTACATTGGCATACATAATGACAGGTGTAGTAGACAGAGGGAGTATAAAAAAGAAGATCATGGTATATCACGGGGCTACTCTGTAATGCAGCTGCATCCCTGGTTTAGGTGAATGAATTGGGACTATGAAACGTGTAGAAGGTGCGAGTTAGCGCCCGAATACTAGGAGGGTGTGTATATGAAGGATTTAATGAAACGATGGAAACTGGCAAATGAGGTGATTGCCTGTATAACTACAGTAATCATTATTTCGATACTACCTCTGGTATTTCATGATTACTATTTTGATATATTAGATACAAAATATTATTTTTATTGTGGCACAGTTATTTGCATGGCAACAGTCATGCTGCTATTGACTCTTATCGTTCTTTGGCTAAATAAAGGAACGATTGAAATGACGCCAAAGCTCAGAAAATCTGATTGGGCAATGATTAGCTTTTTGTTTTCGGTTGTGTTATCTTGCGTTTTGTCTGATTATCGTTTCGAGGCATTTTGGGGGACAGAGGGCCGTTTTATGGGGACTTTTTTGTATTTGATATGCGGTATTAGTTTCTTTACGCTTGGCCATTGTTTGAAATTTAAGAGATGGTATCTGGAGGCTTTTCTTGTTACGGGAATGGTTGTTTGCTCAATTGGAATTATGCAATATTTTCTTCTCGATCCATTTGGGTTAAAAAAAGATATTCATGCAAACCATTACACTTCTTTTATCTCTACAGTTGGGAATATTAATACATATGCCTCTTATGTAGCACTTATATTTGGTATGAGTACTACATTATTTGTAAGAGAGAGAAATATAGCCAGAAAATCATGGTATGTATTTACAGTTATTCTATCATTATTTGCATTGGTTACGGGGAATAGTGATAATGCATATTTGACAATAGGAGTCATAGTGCTTTTTCTTCCATTATACGCGTTTCGTGATATGTATGGCTTAAAACAATATATGCTTTTAATATCTATGATCAGTACAGAATTTATGGCAATTGGCGTGATTGATAAAATGTATGCATTGCATGTGTTGCCGATAGGTGGTTTATTCCGCTTGATAGTCGGGGGTGATTGGCTTGTTTTCGTAGTGGCAGCATTGTGGGGATGCACCATTTTCCTATATATATTAGAGAGATTTATTCGGAAGAAATACAAAGACGTGTGCGGAATATGTACATGCAGACGAATTTGGGGAATGATGTTAATCCTGGCGATAGCTGCACTTATATATATGACGTTCGATGCGACACGAATGGGGAATGGACAACAGTATGGGAAATTAAAGGATTATTTATTGATTAATGATGAATGGGGAACACATAGGGGTTACATCTGGAGGATTGGTATTGAATGTTACATGAAATACTTACCTCTTAGAAAGATGTTTGGCTCCGGTCCCGATACATTTGGAATTGTTACACAAAGCTATTATAGAGAAATGATTGCTCGTTATAATGAAATATTTGATAGTGCCCATAATGAGTATTTACAATATCTAATCACTATTGGGATAGTCGGGCTAGTTTCCTATTTTTTTTTATTAGTGTCTTCTATAATCGAAATAATAAAGGCTTCAAAAAGGGAGACTTCAGTTATGTCAATTGTATATGCCGTTAGCTGCTATGCGGCCCAGGCAGTTGTAAATATAGGAGTCCCGATTGTATTTCCAGTTACGTTTACACTTTTAGTGGTGGGAATATCCGTTCAAAACGGAACGGATAAAATATCAGAGTAATAGAGAGACTACAAGAGGAGTAGTGTGAAAGAAAGCAAATTGAGCCAAAATCGTGAAATAGACACAAAAAATAGGCTCACATAATGAACCGCATTAAAGAGTATTCCCACCTAAGTAGAGAGGCGCACCTGCACATCAATAAACAAACGGGTGGGTGCATCTGATACTGATGCCGGGATGCCTTTATAATCAAGTCTATTGTAACACGAAAACTTGGAGGTGTGAATCACTTTCATTATTATTTGTGCGCCAACTGAAGGGCGGCGGAATGGAGATTTAAATGGACAAAAACGCTCTGCAACAGAGTATGATTCGATGAAGTGGGGAAGGCTAATAGATTTATCGGTTAATACAAAAATGCGGGACGCGGTAGCCGGAAGGTGATCACTGCAGCTCGCATTTTTGTAGTATCTACGCATAGTATTCTTGTAATGTAATAAGTGTTACCATTGTTTCTGGTTGTTATATTACTGCCTGTATACAGCATGTACAGGTGAAATTAATAGCGCTTTCATTTTTTGCCTTCTCAGTCATAGCGGCTACCTCATTTTGGGCTTAATTTACAGCCCCCTATGGCGGTTCGCTTTCCTGAGAGGTTTTATAACCGCGTCTCGTGTTTGTTTAATAAGAAAAAATAAGCTGGATGACCGAATCAAATGGCTGAACAGACATACAGGTGAGTATCTGTGGATTCTGAAAGAAATGGATGAGAAGGAGGAATTAGAAGAAATCTACCAGAAAATCATGGAGGAAACGGGTGAATCTCAGATATTCGTGACGAATGCAGATGAAAGATTCATGAAAAATGATTTTGCGGTGTCATACAATCTCCCAAAAGCAGTAAACTTAGAAAACCATCTGATCCGGTATTTTAAAATGGCGAACCAGGTAACCGTTCATGAACTGCTGGGTCCAACCACGGAAGGGATCCTGAAAGAAAAGCCGGAAAGAATCCTTGAAATGACAGCGGACAAGGGCTATGAACAGGAGGAAGCCCTAATCTGCTGCCTGGAAAATGTGATTATCCCCACATAATGGAAAGATGGGAATATCCGATATGCTAACAAAAGTGTGTGTAAACACTGTAAGAATAGAAACAAGAGTTATAAGGGAAATGACGAATGGAAAAAAATTGTTTTTCCAAAGGGTAAGCTGAAAAAGCCATGTAGGGAGTGTAGAAGGCAGAGGAGCAGGAATGTAAGAAGGCTAGCCAGGAACCAAAAGTCGGTTCTAGAAAGGTAAAAGTAGTAAAGTTATTCCTGAAGCTCAGTATAGAATTGATGTATCAAAAGATGTGTTTTGTCGGATTATCTGTTTGGAACGATAAAAAGATCAATGGGAGCCACATACTTCCTCTTAAGAGGACTGAGGAAGGTAACAGGAGAGGTTGCGTTCTTTGGTGTGGGACACAATATAGAAAGAATACCCCCATCACCCCCAAAAATCAGGCTGTCCGAAAACTCCTTTTTAAAATTTTCAGACCACATCACTTCGTTGTTGTTTATATTACCTGTTACTATATTTTGTGATTCGATCTGTCTGATTTTTAGTTTTCGGACAGTCTCCCCTTTTTTGGGGATTTGGAAAAATGATGGAGTTAATGTTGGGGACAGAAGCCTCTTTTCTTTTAAAATATGTGTTTATTATGCTTGCAATGACACAAGGAGGAAAAGAGGCTTAACTTATGCTTAAAAAGAAGTTTTCGGACAATTTGGGGGGCTATCTAATATTCATGCAATACCGGTGTGGTGTAATTCCTTTATACCGTTTAAATGTTTTGATAAAATAGCATACATCGCTAAAACCACATCTATAGGCTACTTCTGTCAAGGTTAAATCAGAGGTACTTAATTCGCTGCAGGCGCGCTCAATACGATAGTAGTTCAAGTAATCAATGGGGGTTCTGTGAATGATAGAATGAAAATAGCTGCAGAAATATTTGGGAGACATCCCGGCGATTCTGGACAATTCATTCAGTGTAATGGTCTGCCCGTAATTACTGTCTATGTATTCCAACACAGGTTTGAGCTGCATCATCTTTCTGGAAGATTTTGTATCATCAACCTTATCCTGATAAAGCCTTTTCTGGTAGATGATTCCGAAAAGTTCGAATAAAGTGCCCATGGTTATCAATTCGCTTCCAGGCTCACTATGCTGCATGGATATGAAAAGATGGTTGACGATTCGATGTAAGGAATGATTGTTTTTTGTAAAATGATTCTGTACGATAATCTGGTGCTTTGTAATAAGGCGGATATAAAACCGACAGGTATCTGTGTGCATGAGGAGACGCTGGATATCGAACACAATACATTCATAAATGCAATTATGAGGCAAACCGCCATGAATAACCCCCTCATTAATAAAAATAATATCCCCTGCTTGAGCTTCAAATTCTTCATCATCTAACTTTAAATAGAGGATACCCTCCAAAATCCGGATGATTTCCAACTCTTTATGACAGTGGAATGGCATGTTATAACGGGGATGGTGCTTATCTACATGATAATATTCGATAGGAAAATCCAGAGTCCCATGTTGCTTTTTTTCATTATAGTCCAAATAGTGCATACTGCGCCCTCCTGAAAGTGTAAAAATAACTATAAATACAGAACGGTAAAGTAAATAGATGGATAAAATGACTAAAAAAATGAATATTATTATATTTTTTGCCATTATATCACAGCAAATAGGGGAATATCAATAGTATAATCCAATTATGTAAAAAGAGCGCAAAGAAATTAGAATAATAACAATCTAAAATTAAAAAGGAGGAAAACTCTATGGCAGCAAGCAGATTGGTTGGGTCTTATCCGGTTATCGGCATTAGACCCACAATAGACGGAAGACAGGGATATATGAAAGTAAGGGAATCTCTGGAAGAACAAACCATGAACATGGCCAAAAGCGCGGCGGCCCTGTTTAGGGAAAATCTTTTTTACAGCAATGGAGAACCGGTAAACGTAGTGATTGCGGATTCCACCATTGGATGGGCGGGGGAAAGCGCGGCCTGCGCGGATAAATTCCGCAGAGCCGGAGTGGATATTACCCTGACTGTGACCCCATGCTGGTGTTACGGTGCAGAGACCATGGACATGGATCCGCATACAATCAAGGGCGTGTGGGGATTTAACGGAACGGAGAGACCCGGTGCCGTATATCTCGCCTCTGTACTGGCTACCCATGCGCAGAAGGGGCTTCCGGCTTTTGGTATCTATGGACATGATGTTCAGGATGCTGATGATACAAGTATATCTGAGGATGTAAAAGAAAAACTTCTCCGTTTTGGACGCGCCGCAGTGGCTGCCGCTACCATGAGGGGAAAGTCATATCTCCAGATAGGTTCTATCTGCATGGGAATTGGAGGTTCCATCATAGACCCGGCATTTATTGAGGAATATCTCGGGATGCGGGTGGAATCCGTAGACGAAGTGGAACTGATCCGCCGTATGAGTGAGGAAATATACGATAAAAAAGAGTTTGAAAAGGCCCTTGCATGGACAAAGGCAAATTGTAAGGAAGGTTTTGACAAGAACCCTCCCGAAGTTCAGAAGACCCGGGAACAGAAGGATAGGGATTGGGAATTCGTAGTTAAGATGATGTGCATCATCAAGGATTTGATGAATGGGAATCCCAATCTGCCAGAGGGGCGGGAGGAAGAGCGGATCGGACACAATGCCATTGCCGCAGGCTTCCAGGGACAGAGACAGTGGACAGATTTTTACCCCAATGGTGACTTCGCTGAGTCCATGCTGAATTCCTCCTTTGACTGGAACGGCGCAAGGGAGCCATACATACTGGCTACTGAAAATGACACATTAAATGGGCTGGGTATGCTGTTCATGAAGCTGCTCACCAACAGGGCGCAGATTTTCGCGGATGTGCGTACGTACTGGAGCCCGGAGGCTGTTAAGAAAGCGTCCGGATATGATTTGGAAGGGGTCGCAAAGGAAGCAGGCGGTTTCCTGCATCTGATCAATTCCGGAGCGGCCTGTTTGGATGCCACGGGTAAAGCCCTGGATGAAGACGGACAGCCGGTCATGAAGCCATGGTATGAGGTGACGGCGGACGATCAGAAGGCAATGTTGGAAGCAACCACATGGAATGAGGCTGATTTTGGGTATTTCAGAGGCGGCGGCTATTCTTCCAGATATGTTACAGAAGCCCAGATGCCATGTACGATGATCCGCTTAAACCTGGTAAAGGGACTGGGGCCTATGCTGCAGATTGCAGAAGGCTGGACCGTAAAATTGCCGGACGATGTAACTGACATCTTATGGAAGAGAACGGACTACACATGGCCGTGCACCTGGTTTGCGCCCAGGGTGACAGGCCGGGGAGCATTTGCCTCCGCGTATGACGTGATGAATAACTGGGGAGCTAACCACGGTGCAATCAGCTATGGACATATTGGGGCGGACCTTATTACACTCTGCTCAATCTTAAGGATTCCTGTCAGCATGCACAATGTGCCTGAGGAAAAAATATTCCGTCCTGCAGCCTGGAACGCATTTGGAATGGACAAAGAGGGACAGGATTTCCGTGCCTGTGCGGCTTATGGGCCTTTATATAAGTAAGGCGGTGTGTCTATGAGCCATAAAAATGTACTGGCAGTGGATTTCGGTGCTTCCAGTGGAAGGGTAATGCTGGGAAACTTTGATGGGAACCGGATATCTATACAGGAAATCCATCGTTTCCCCAATGATCCGGTTATATTAAACGGAACCATGTACTGGGATTTCCTGCGGCTGTTTTATGAAGTGAAGCAGGGACTGATGAAAGCAAAGAAGTATGGAAAGATTGACAGCATCGGCGTGGATACCTGGGGCGTGGATTTCGGCCTGATTGATAAGGAGGGAAATCTTTTAGAAAATCCGGTGCACTACCGAGATGCGCGGACCGCAGGGATGCTTGAAAAGAGTTTTGGAAAGATGGATAAGGAACGCTTTTATCAGATTACGGGCAGCCAATTTATGGAGATTAACACGGTATTCCAGCTTTTGGCTCTGCTGGAAAAGCGGCCCGGGCTTCTGGAGGGAACTTCCAGACTTCTGTTGATGCCGGACTTATTTAATTATTATCTATGTGGGGCGCAGGTCAGCGAGTACTCCATTGCGTCCACCACGCAGATGCTGGATGCCCGTACTAAAATGTGGTCAAAGGAAGTGTTGGAAAGTCTCGGTATCCCGAAAAGGATCCTGGGCAGTATCGTTCCATGCGGAACAAGGCTTGGTCTCATGAAGAACGGGATTTGCCAGGAACTGGGGATTGAGCCTGCAGAAGTGATTGCTGTGGCAGGACATGACACGCAGAGTGCGCTTGCGGCTGTTCCTGCCAGGGATAAGGATTTCATCTTCATCAGCTGCGGGACATGGTCGCTGTTTGGCACAGAACTGGACGAACCTGTTATCAACGGGTTGTCAGAACGGCTGAATATTACAAATGAAGGTGGATGCCAGGGAAAGATTTCCTTCCTCAAGAATATTATCGGGTTGTGGCTGATCCAGGAAAGCAGGAGACAGTGGATTCGTGAGGGAAAGGAATACAGTTTCGGACATCTGGAGCAAATGGCGGCAGATGCAAAGCCATTTAAAGCTCTGATTGACCCGGATGCACCAGAGTTTGTTCCGGCTGGAAATATTCCTGAAAGAATTCGGCGTTACTGCCGTAAAAGCGGGCAAAAGGCACCTGAGAATGAGGCAGAGCTTGTGAGATGCATTAATGAGAGCTTGGCACTTAAGTACCGCATGGCATTGGAAGAAATTAAGATGTGTACCGGAAGAGAGTACCCTGCTATTCATATGGTGGGTGGTGGAACACAGAGCGAACTTCTCTGCCAGATGACGGCCAATGCGTGTCATTGTCCGGTGATTGCCGGACCGGTGGAGGCTACCGTACTGGGTAACGCGTCTATGCAGCTGCTTGCGACAGGAGAACTTAGGGATCTGGCTCAGGTGAGAAGTGTCGTAGGGGCTTCCGCCAAGGTAAATATCTATGAGCCGAAAGATGCAGCTCAATGGGAGCAGGTATACGGACAATATAAAAAAATGCTGGAATGACCAAAGGCCGGGGCAACCTGGAAAATAAGGAGGTATTATGGAATTAAGCTATATGGAACTAAGGGAACAGATTTGCGATGTGTGCCATAAGATGTGGCAGCTTGGCTGGGTGGCAGCCAATGACGGCAACGTGTCCGCCAGGCTGGATGACAGAACCTTTCTTGCCACTCCCACCGGAATGAGCAAAAGTTTCATCACACCGGAAAAACTGGTTCGTATCGATGGGAAAGGCGAGGTGTTGGAAGGCCTTCCCGGATACAGGCCCTCTTCAGAGATTAAGATGCATCTCCGCTGCTATAAAGAGCGTGAGGATGTAAATTCCGTGCTTCACGCCCACCCGCCTGTGGCCACCGGATACGCGGTAGCCAATGTGCCGTTGGACGAGTACTCTATGATTGAGACGGTAATTGCTCTGGGTTCAATTCCGGTAACGCCTTACGGAACCCCTTCCACTTACGAAGTACCGGATAACATAGCGCCTTATCTGGGGGAACATGATGCAATGCTCCTTCAGAATCATGGAGCTTTGACCGTGGGGGCTGATGTGATTACCGCTTATTACCGCATGGAAACACTGGAACTCTTTGCAAAAATCAGCCTTAACGCCAGAATGCTGGGAGGTGCACAGGAAATATCCAGGGAAAATATTGACCGCCTTATCTCAATGAGGAAAGGATATGGGGTAACCGGCAGGCACCCCGGTTATAAAAAATACAGTAAACAGGGGGAAAACAGATGCTAAGAGGAATACCCCATATATTATCTCCTGAACTGTTAAAGATATTATGTGAAATGGGTCACAGCGACCGGATTGTGATTGCCGATGGGAATTTCCCGGCAGAGTCCATGGGCAGGGATGCCCATGTCATACATATGGAAGGCCACGGCGTGCCGGAGATACTGGAAGCAATTCTCTCGCTTTTTCCCCTGGACACCTACACAGAACACCCTGTCTGCCTGATGTCGGTAACGGACGGGGATACGGTTGAAACACCGATCTGGGATCAATACATGACATTGGTGGAAGCGTGTGACAGCAGGGGCAGAAGGGCCATTGGCCATATAGAGCGGTTCGCGTTCTACGAGGAGGCAAAGAAAGCTTATGCAATTATCGCCACCAGCGAGAAAGCGCTTTATGCCAATATCATGCTGCAAAAAGGGGTAGTTACCGACCAGGGCCTGTAAATGGGTTCCGTCAAAACAGTGCAATTAGTAAAGAAATGGAAGGTGATGATGTGGGAGAAGTAATTCTGACCATGAAAGACATTGATAAGTCCTTTGTAGGGGTGCATGCGTTAAAAAATGCCTGTCTGGAACTTAAAAAGGGCGAGGTCCATGCACTGATGGGTGAGAATGGTGCCGGAAAATCCACCCTCATGAAGATATTGACGGGAATCTACAGCAAAGACAGCGGTACTATTGTGTATGAGGGGCGCCAGGTGGAGTTTAAAAGTCCCAGGGAAGCGCAGGACGCCGGCATTGTGATTGTGCATCAGGAATTAAACATGATGAACCACTTAACGGTGGCCCAGAATATCTTTATCGGCAAAGAAAAAATGAATGGAAAGCTGATTAATGACCGCAGGATGGTAGAAGAGGCAGAAAAGCTGTTCGGATTACTGAATATCAGGATTGACCCAAGGGAAACAATGGGGAGGCTGACGGTGGGGCGCCAGCAGATGTGTGAGATAGCCAAGGCAATCTCAACAGATGCCAAGATAATCGTATTTGATGAACCGACTGCCGCGCTGACAGATTCAGAAATCAGCGAGCTGTTCAAAATCATCCGTGACCTAAGAGCCAAGGATATCGGAATTGTATACATTTCCCACCGCATGGATGAGATTAACCAGATTACTGACAGGGTAACGGTTATGAGGGACGGGGAATATGTGGGTACGCTGACAACCAAGGATTCCACGAAAGACGACATCATCCAGATGATGGTAGGACGCACGGTGTATGAGGAGCCTAAGAGTTTCAGCAATGTAAAGCCGGATGCCCCGGTGGTGCTGAAGGTTGAACACCTGAATGTTGGGAAAACAGTAAAAGATGTAAGCTTTGAACTTCGCAAAGGAGAAATCCTGGGTTTTTCAGGACTCATGGGAGCCGGAAGGACGGAGACAGCCAGGGCTATCTTTGGTGCTGACAGGAGAGACAGCGGTGATATTTATGTGAATGGAAAACGGGTGGATATCAAGAACCCACAGGACGCGGTTGACGCCGGGATTGGATATCTGTCGGAGGACCGCAAGCGCTATGGTGTGATCATTGAGAAAACGGTAGCCGAGAATACGACAATGGCTTCTCTGAAAGCATTCTGCAAAGGCCTGTTTATTGATAAGAAAGCGGAAAAAGAAACCGCGGAACAATATGTGGAGGCATTAAAGACCAAGACACCATCCGTAGAACAGCAGGTGCGCAACCTGTCGGGAGGTAACCAACAGAAAGTGGTCATTGCAAAATGGCTTACCAGAAACTGCGACATCCTGATATTTGACGAACCCACAAGGGGTATCGATGTAGGAGCAAAAAGCGAGATTTATACATTGATGAATAATCTTGTAAAGCAGGGGAAGTCCATTATCATGATATCCTCTGAACTGACGGAAGTGCTGCGAATGAGTGACCGTATCCTGATTATGTGTGAGGGCCGTAAAACAGGAGAAATTAGCATAGAAGAAGCTACCCAGGAAAAAATCATGCATGCCGCTACACTGAGAGATTAAATGGGAGGTTAAAGACATGTCAAATAATGGGAATCAGGTAAAAAAGGAGCCGAATGGATTGTTCAAAGCCATCGGTACTCAGAAATTGGTGGCAGTCATTGCGCTGATTGTATTATTCATGTTCTTCTGGATTTTCGGGGACAATTTTGCAAAATACAGCACACTGGTCAGCATTTTTGATTCGTCCTATTATATTGGTTTTATGGCCATAGGTGTAACATTTGTAATCATCACCGGAGGAATCGACTTATCCATTGGTACGGTCTGTATCTGCTGTTCCTTGATTTCAGGAACGCTGTATACAAAACTGGGACTGCCTATGCCGCTGTGCGTTATCCTGGCCATATTGATGGGAGGCCTGTTCGGACTTGCCAATGGACTTATGGTATCTGTCATGAGGCTTCCGGCCTTTATTGCCACACTGGGAACTATGATGATTACCAGAGGCCTGGGTTCGATTGTGACAAATACGGCAACCGTGACCTTTCCGCAGGCTTCGGCGCCGGGCGGCTCATTCAGAGGTATTTTTAAATTAAAAGGGGCAGGGCTTCCGCAGGCAGGTATCCCCACGGGATTCATACTGCTGATTATACTTGCAATCCTGATGGCAATCCTTCTCAACAAGGCGCGTCCGGGACGCTATATACTGTCTCTTGGGAGTAATAAGGAGGCGACCCGGCTTTCCGGTGTAAATGTGGTAAAGTGGGAGACTTTGGCTTATGTCATAAGCGGTCTGTTTGCCGGGCTGGCAGGTGTGTCTTATGCAGCTGTATACTCCACACTCATGCCTGGAACCGGAAATGGATTTGAACTGGATGCAATCGCCGGAGTTGTAATCGGCGGAACATCCCTGGCAGGTGGCGTGGGTTCCATATCGGGGACTTTAATCGGTGTTTTTATTATGTCCGTTTTGAAGACAGGCCTTCCCTTTGTGGGAGTACAGCCACATTATCAGCTGCTGATTACTGGATTTGTGTTGATCATAGCCGTATTTGTAGATGTTTTGAATAGAAGGAAACAGGGGAAGGATTGATACACACTAATAACCCGCAAAGTGGGATAATAAAAGGAGGTTTATTCATGAAGATAAGATTATTAAGTACAGTCATCTGCGCAGCAATAGTTTCCACGATGGTAATGGGCTGCTCCAGTGGAGCCAGCGCGCCTGCCACGACAGCTGCAGCAGCGGCCGCTCCGGAGACAGAGGTAAAAGACACAACGGCAGGGGATACGGAGGCAGCCAAGGCAGATGGGGCTGTGGACTACAGTGATGTCACGGTTGAGATTGTGGCAAAAGGCTTCCAGCATGATTTTTGGAAAGCGGTAAAGATGGGATCAGAGCAGGCTGCAAAGGATTTGGGGCTTAAGTCCACCAATTTTGTAGGGCCAGCCAGTGAGAGTGCAGTCGCTGAGCAGATTGAGCAGTTAAATAATGCGGTCAACAAGGCTCCAAGCGCCATCTGCCTGGCGGCTTTGGATACACAGGCGTCCCTGGATGCAATTTCCAATGCTCAGGCAGCAAATATTCCGATTGTAGGGTTTGATTCCGGTGTGCCGGATGCCCCTGTAGGTTCCATTGTGGCTAATGCTGCTACGGATAACTATGTAGCGGGCGGTCTGGCCGCGGAGAAATTGTATGAAATGATTAAGGATAAGGTAACAGATCCAGCAGAAGAGGTCAGAATCGGCGTTGTCTCCCAAGATGCGACATCCCAGTCTATAGGAGAACGGACGGGCGGTTTCATAGACAAAATGCGTACCGTGGTTGGCGAGGATAAATGCATGGTAGTAGGCCATGATAAATATAATAAGGCAGTTGACGGAGCAAAGGTGATTATCGATGTAGGCATTCCGGCAACTGTGGATGATGCGGCTTGTGTGACTGTGGCCAATACCCTGTTGAATAAAAATGATCTGATTGCCATTTATGCGTCCAACGAATTTACAGCCAAGAATCTGGTGACAGCTAATGAGAGTCTTCAGGTGCTGGGGGTAGATAAAGTAATCGGCGTTGGATTTGACTCAGGCGCCATCCAGCTTGATGCTATCAAGAGTGGTGTCTTAGCAGGTTCCATCACGCAGAATCCGGTACAGATTGGATATCAGGCGGTTACCCTGGCAGCCAAGGCAGCCAAAGGAGAACCGGTAGAGGATGTTGATACTGGTGCACTGTGGTATGACAGCACTAACATGGATTCAGCGGAAGTAGCTCCGTGTCTCTATAAATAAGTAAAATTGTATTAGCCAGCTGTTTAATCATAAATTGATTAGACGGCTGGCTGTACCGTTTGGTATATAGCGGTATTCTAAGTGTTCGAATTTTTCAGATAATCGTCCTATGTGAAGAAACGTTTTATTAGAGCTAAAGATAGAATAGATAGGGTTATAGTAAGCTATCAAACAAGGAAATGAAATGTCTTGAGCAGATTGCGGAGAAATCAGATTTGCTAAAAAACATGAATCAACAATGTGGATGAAAAATACAATAAAACAAAAAGAGAGAGCAGGGATACTATCGGATTATTATTGCCTTCTCAATTTTTAATAATTATCTTAATTCGATAGGGCCAAGTTCAAATAGGCGGAAATTTACATTATAGTTGTCAACTGGAGTCTGTTTCAATTTTGAGCTGTTAACAAATAAACTTTTTCTACTTACAGCAATAGAAACTGGAAATCTCATAAAGAGGATTGGCGTAAGTATTTTTGCTGACAGTACGCTGATAATGCAGAATCAATGAACCGATATTCCTGTATACGTAGCATAGAATTTTTCATTGATTAATTTTTATAAGAAAAGTGCAAAGGAAATTTTTATAATTGCCAACCGCTTGCTTCCACACGAAATTTAAGGAAATTCTTGTAAATACCATCCTCTTGTCTAAGCCGTTTGTGAGTGCCCTTTTGTCTGACTTGCCCATTATAAATTACAATGATTTGATCAAGTCAACACTGGAAGTATCTTCATCAAAAATGACGATGGGTTCATTTTTTTAAATTGCCTGGGCAATAGAAAGTCTCTATTTTTACCGCAAGATAATGTAGCTTCACTTTCTCCAATCACGGTCTGATATTCATCAGGCAAAGACATAATGAAATCATAGCAGCAAGCTTTTTTGCTGCTTCCATTACTTCATCAAGTGTTGCTTTGGGCATATCGAATTTAATATTATTTTTGATTGTGTCATTGAATAGATAAATCTTATGAAAGACCATATTAATACAGTCAAGCACACTGTCAGCAGTATAATTTTTCACACTTTGTCTACCAATGCAAATAGAATCTTCTTGAACATCTCAGAAACGTGCGAATAGATTGCATAGTGTTGTTTTCCGACTCCTGACGGGGCTACAATTGCACATGTAGTATGCTTTGGTATGTTTAAATAAATGTTTTCAATAATTTTGCGGAAACCATAGCCAAATGATACCTCATAATTGGCAGGATTCAATTTATCTGCAACGGCTCCATTTTGGAGATATTTGTAACGCCTTCCAAACGACCTAATTCAGTAATGATTTTTAATTTATTAATTTTATAGTTTTCAATTCAAAACAAAAAGGTTGCAACTTTTTAAATATATATTTCGTCTAATAGTATGAAACTCAAAAGGGAGGTCGTAGACTATGAAAAAAAGAAATGTATTTTTCACAATTTGTGCAACCTTAATGCTAGCTACAGGGTGTTCAGGGCAGGGAAGTGTAACTCCTTCTATCGAACCATCACAGATGATTAATTCTCAGAGCCCGGAAGATACATCCGCTGTTCAACCATCTGGTAGTGATGCCATGACAGAGGAAGAGTCTGTAATAACAGGAGAAATTAGCGATATTAAGGATTTTATGTTTGTTATTACTGATAAGGATGGAGTAGAATATGCACTTACTTTTGAAAGTAAAAAACCAGAGGGACTGTCTGCGGTTAAGGACGGAGACATGGTTTCGGTAGTTTATACAGGAAATCTGGAACAAGTAGAAGCATTTACAGGAACTATAGTTTCTGTTACAAAGGAGTAATGGATGCTAACTCTGAATGATCGCTTGTAGCCTGTCTTACATCATAAATGTGATGAAAATGTGGAAGGTGTATTCGGTGTCTACAATCGGTTGTTTTTGGAGGGGGATGATTTTCAAATACACTCTAGGATGGGAATACAAGGAAGTCAATCAAACATGAGAGGGTTGACTTCCTTAAAGGTTATGCTCGTTTCCCCTAGTGTCCAATCATTCCATTTAATAAAAGGACTCACCTTACTTCTCTTAACCGTAAAAATGTTTCATATAAATCCAGAGCCCCATATCCCCATTCCCTGTTGGGATATGATAGGGCTGGATTTCGTTTTGCTCCTCGTATTAAAAAAGCTTTAACAGATGCTTCGCTCATTGTTGTGTTATGTCTTTCTACAATACCCCAGCTTAAAAGATTAGCGACTGCCCCAGCAACATGGGCAGCAGCGACCGAGGTTCCTGTTCTGGTAGTCATGGGGATAGAGGTTCCGTTTCTATATCCAATATCTGGTCCGTTCACATTAACTCCGGGAGCCGCTAAATCTGGTTTAATTAATCCACCTATTGTGTACCCACGGCTGGAATGAATGTAGATGCTGTTATTAGAATGATTGTAGGCGCCTACTGTGATTGGAGAGGGAGAATCTCCTGGTAGAGTTAAGGTAGTATAAGGGTTGGGGGACAGAAACGTGGTTTCGTCAGAAATTAGGTTATGGGCTGGAAGCCACATATTAAATTGTCCTGTTAGAGACTGGGTACTATATACGCGTATTTTCCAAATTCCCTTCGTAGGGGCTTCAAAACGCATAAAAACAAGCTGTTTACCGGCCCCCGTCTCAATTAATTGATAATTAACCGTAATGACCGTAGGTTCTAAAAGGAAATGGATAGAAGTTTCGTTTCTGCCTATAATAGGAATACGGATTATGGATTCACCACTGGGTGAGATAAATCCTACGGAATATGTATCAGCGGTACCAGCCCAGAGTTCAGCTACAAATCCTCGCTGAGATTCCAGATTTCCAACTCGGATTTCCACGTCAATGGACGATTCACTCGTAGGTATAGAGCCCATGTAGTGATGACCTCGGCCAGTTTCATTGCCTGCTGCCATTACTGTGGACATTCCCAGATTTCTGCTAATATCCTGAATCATCATGTTAAGCGGAGATGTTCCCTCATGACTACCCAGGTTAGACCCGATTCCCAATAGAATGACCAGAGGTTTTCTATGTCTAATTGCCTCCACACGCAGGTACTTAATGCCCATCATAATATCATTTTCTTGATAAGCATCAGCGTCACTACTGATAAGGTAAAAATCACGCAAATATTGCTTGGCTGGTTTTAATTTGACGATTATTAGTTCGCATTCTGGGGCAGCTCCAGTAAAAACCTGCTGGGGCAGGGTTCCTCCGGCGGCAATACCTGCCAAAAAAGTTCCGTGTCCGTTGGTATCAGTAGAAGGCACCACGGTAAGAGGAAAATCAGATTCCAATGCCTCGTTAATTTGTTTCTGAATATATTCCGTGCCGTAGATTGCCCCGCTGGTATGATAGCGATTAGGTACGCCGGCAGGAAGAGTGCTTTTATTATTTGGAAGACTCTGATCCCAAATACTGATAATTCTAGTGGTACCATCTGAATTGCGAAAAAGGGGATTGGTATAGTCAATTCCCGTATCTATGATGCCGATTATAACGCCTCGTCCTCGATTGCTCAGGGCAGGCGATGCGTGGGTTGCCATAATACCGGAAGCATCTATGCTGGTACTGTCTAAAAGTGTGTACAGACCAGGGATACTGTAATAGGTAAACTTGCTCAGTGAGAGGGGCTTTACAGTATCTAGCGGAGTGTATATAATACTAAAATCAGTACTTACAAAATCCATGCAGAAATTATTTTCAGAATCGACAGGAAATTGCTGCTGACTCCCGTGACGGTAAATAAAGTCAGCGATGGTCTCTGAAGCCGAGTTAAAAGGACAACTTGCCATGATGTACCTCATTCAGGTATTTGATAATAGTATATGCTGAATTTAAAAAACCTTTCATAAGTTAACAATATGAGCGAACAAGTAATAGAGTTTACCTGCAAACTGCCATCTGGCATTACTGCCCAATGGCCTCCAGTGTTTCTTTTGCCGCAGAGATCCATCTAATAGCCAATATTTCTACTGCTAATTAAAGACTTATTTTCTGTAGTACAACTTATGGATTACAGTGGGGGATTCTTATCCATCATACTTCAAGTTCTCGTTGGAGTTTCTGAAGTGAGGAATGGGGATGCGCGAAACAAAAAACCACCTGTTTCGCATGGTGTCATAAACTTAAAATCTGATGTAGTTTTGCGTCAAAATACGCCTTTTTAGAGGTATCTGTTGATAAATCCATTTCATGAGGTATTTTTGCATTCCTCCTCTCACGGAACAAAATAGAAAGACTGGCAAAACAAGGTTACTTATACCGTTTTATCAGTCTTTTAAGGCCTAATGATGTTACCGATAAGAGGCATTCTTTCATCGCTTTTTGAAAGCCCCTTTTCTGTATATTATTCAGTTTGTGTTCTCGTTTTTAGAATAACAAATGTTTCTTTCCGCCCATATCTGTCTGAGTCGCAGTACTCTCAGATAAGTGCTGGTTCTTGCCTTCTGATTTTATAGAATCAAATCAGAAGGCAAGCTTGAAGAGAAAGTGGCGCTTAACCTTTCCTATCACTTGTTTGCGGGCTTTGCTCTCTTCTCGATAAACTGGAATCTATCAATTTTGCATTTCCAACGCTTTGTCCGTCATAAGCTTATAGCTAATGAGTGCCTCACCGTTAAGCTCCTCCCGATTCATATCTACACCAACAATGCTGTGATGATCATAAGTTTTATAGTAGTAAATACCCTTGTCGGCATTGCAGCAAGAAGTGTAAATGGAAATTTCATATTTCTCGTTAGCCAAACGGCAACATCCTCTTTGCTGTTCAACGGAGCCTAATATATGGAAAAATTGGCTTACGCTTGATTTTTCATCATTCTCGGATAGTGAATTCATTTTTGTAAAAGCCACACGTACAAATCTTGACATAGATGACAAGTCTCCGGGGAGCCCGATAGCGCCCATGCCCCTGCTGTATGCATTTAGACTGAGATGTTCGGAAAAACAATTTTTAGGGGTGTCGATGGATAATCCCATATAGTTGTTCAAGTTGAAAATTTGAACCGGAAAAGGCGGATTATTGGTGAGAACACCTACAGGATTATCATAAACAAAGATACCGTCCTTAACACTTTCTACCGTAATGGAGCTGTTTTTATCCGAAATGATCCAATGGAGCTGTGCTATAGGAAAATGTGGACTAAACGGTTCAGCCAAGAAGTTGATTCTGTCAAGCAGTTTTCTCGCCTCATTCACCGTTGTACACTGACCCATGATCCAAGGAATAAATTCCCATTGGGCAATGTTGTCCTTACCTTTTTCTTTTTCACAATAATGTGCATTTTCCACAAAATTTAGACCGGCAATACACAGACCCTTTTCGTTTACAGCATCGTAATACAGTGGATAATTTTCTGTTATATGAGCCATTCCTATAAAGGCAAAATGATGCTCCATTGTTGCCACACTTCGAAACATCAATTTGAAATTTCTTGGTGTGACTGTAACAGTCTCACCGTAGGAGATTTCGTAATCTAGTGTCCGTCCAAAATAGAAATCTTTTGTTTTATAAGTTGCTGCTGTACACATAATTCTTCCTCCTTCATTGCGTTACATAATATTTCATCATAAGATTCGTATGCCTAATTATCGCAAATCCTGACTTGTTTGCCTCACTGAATTGGAAATTGTTTAACTCGTTTTATCGAATAGTGCCCCACGGTTTTTAGTTTCACGGTTGCTAGCTTGCGAGGATTGGACAAATCAATCTCATGGTGATAGAGTATCCGTAATGTCAATAGTATAATCATATTTCCCGGTATATTCAAGCTTAGCGGAAATGGTTTCGGATTCATCATCATAAGAACTGAGGTGAATACATTACACACACTAACCCTCGTCATAGGTAAAAACTCAATCTTTGTAAGATCTTGTTTGTTCTTCTAAGCTGTTTCTTCAATCTCCCAATCAAAATCCGCCTTTGTTACGAAATCAGGCAAACAAATGATAAAAATAAAATAAATTCAAAATTACCCTTGTGGGCATAGTCAATTCTGGTAATGGCGTTCTGAAACCAAAATCCATCAAGGGGAAGAACAATGGTAAATGCAATATCGCACAGCAAACTGCGGGATGCTACACACTCACCGTTTTCATCGCTGAGATTATCTTTGCCCCTCACAGCCATACAGTTTATTTTCGCAACCGTTACGATAGATGATTTGTTCTGCAGTATATAAAAATATTTATACTCTTTTTTATAGTCAAATGACATAATTGCCTCTTCATAAAGGATAATTTTTCAATTGCTCAACTTTGGTCAAACATAAATTTCTATAGAAAAGGCAGGCATACATGATACCACAGAAGGCAGGATTGTCACAATAAATCATCTTTTTTACATTTTCGATAGCAGTTTCACGAGTACGAAAGTGTGGACGGGGAAAGTGATGGATAGCGGTATGAATCAAGGTAACGCTGCTATTTTGGATTGGGGACGTTCACCTTTCCTGACCGTTCCTACTGTGGCCCATTCTATAAAATTATTTTAGCGAATAAAAGGTGAAAAACTTGCCCCAATATGGATAATAGGGTAAATAGCGTGAATAGGAAAATGAATTGACATTTTCTTTTGGTTAGTTTATACTAACTTCATAAGAGCAGTTAGACTAACCATGTATTTCAAATCAAAGGAGGCTGTTATTTTGAAAAAAGAACTTGCAACTCAGGTGAATGCATATCTTGCAAACATTGGTGTCTCATACATCAAATTACACAATCTTCATTGGAATGTAGTAGGGAGCCAGTTTAAAGCGGCACATGAATATCTGGAAACCTTGTATGATGCCCTTGCAGATGTGCTCGATGCTATCGCAGAACTTTTAAAAATGAACGGAGAAGCCCCTTTGGCAAGTATGAAGGGTTACTTGTCAGTTGCCACAATTCCAGAGTTGGAAAGTGTCGAGTTGGATGTCAAGAGTGCGATGCAGACGGTTCTGAAAGATATGGAATCTCTCAGAACCCAGGCTTCTTTCATTCGTGAGCAGGCCGACAAGGAGAATCAATTTGATGTGGTTGCCCACATGGAAGACGATGTGGCAAATTACAACAAAACAATTTGGTTCATTCAATCTATGTTGAAGTAATAAGCAAATGTTCAAATAGAGAACTATCGTAGAACGTGAATAGTTCTCTATTTGATTGTCAATGATTGAATCTTGCATCTAGTTCTTTTTTTTCTTTAAAAATAAATGAGATAATATTATACGTGAGTTATCCTTAACTAACATTGATTTCAGCATCCATCTAGAAAGGAGAGTATCTATGTTTGGGGTATACAAAAAACTGCTATATTATGTACCAAAGCAGCGACCTTTGGCCTATTTTGCAATCGGCCTGACGGTGGTATCCACATTGTTCAATGTAGGCGCTTATTACTACCTCTATGAGTTTTTGAAACGATTGGTGGTAGACGAAGATATGGGGCATGCTCAATATAATGTGTTCCTGATTGCGGGGCTGTTGATTGGCGGTTCGCTCTTGTATTTTGCAGCCGTGCTTTTAACGCATATGTTGGGCTTCCGACTGGAGACCAACTTGCGCAAGCGTGGAATTGACGGCCTGACCAATGCCAGCTTCCGCTACTTTGATCTGAACTCATCGGGAAAGACACGTAAACTCATTGATGACAACGCAGCCCAAACTCATTCTATTGTAGCCCATCTGATTCCTGACAATGTCGGAGCAATTCTGACACCGCTTTTGGCGCTTGTGGTGGGCTTTTTGATCAGTCTGAGGGTAGGCATTGTTCTATTGGTTCTGTTCATGCTGAGTGGCGTGCTCCTTGTCCTGATGACCGGGGAAAAGAAGTTTATGGAAATCTACCAAAAGGCGCTGGAGACAATGAGCAGCGAGGCCGTGGAGTACATACGCGGGATACAGGTGCTCAAGATTTTTGGCATAGACGCTACATCTTTCAAGACGCTGCATCGGGCAATCACGGATTATGCACGACATGCCTTGAACTATTCTATGAGTTGCCGCAGGCCATATGTGTTATTCCAGATGATCCTATTTGGCTCTATTGCCATACTCGTTTCAGTGACAGCCTTAACGCTGAATCGGATTCAAGACCCTGCCGTGTTGGCGGTGGAACTCATTATGACATTATTCCTGGGTGGAGTACTGTTTACCGCCTTTATGAAAGTGATGTATGTAGGTATGTATGCATTCATGGGAACTTCGGCGGTTGAGAAACTGGAGCAAGTGTTTTCGGATATGCAAAAGGATCGGCTTACATTTGGAAACAAGAGCACATTCAAAAACTATGACATTGAATTTGAACGGGTATGCTTTGGGTATACAGACCAGATGGTGTTGGAGGATGTTAGCTTCACTCTGAAAGAAGGCCGGAGTTATGCTCTGGTGGGATCTTCTGGAGGAGGAAAGTCCACGATTGCCAAATTGATTTCTGGTTTTTACAAAGTGGATGGAGGAGAGGTCAAGATTGGGGGAGAGCCCATCGAAGCCTATACAGAGGACGCCTTAATCCGCAATATCGCCTTTGTGTTCCAGAATGTCCGTTTGTTTCACATCAGTATTTACGAGAATGTCCGTCTGGCGAACCCAGGCGCTCAAAGAACGGAGGTCATGGAAGCGCTGCATCAGGCAGGTTGTGACAGCATTCTGAATAAGTTCAAAGATCGGGAAAATACGGTGATTGGCTCCAAAGGCGTATACCTGTCGGGCGGTGAGAAGCAGCGGATCGCAATCGCACGGGCAATGCTAAAGAATGCGAAGATCGTGATCCTTGACGAGGCCAGCGCGGCAATCGACCCGGAGAATGAGCATGAGCTGCAAAAGGCGTTTGCCCACTTAATGAAGGGGAAGACTGTCATTATGATTGCACACCGGCTGTCCAGCATTCGAAATGTGGATGAAATTCTGGTTTTGGAGGACGGGAAAATAGCAGAGCGAGGAACGGACGCGGCGTTGATGGCGACCGATACCAAGTACAGAAAATATCAAACGCTCTATGAACAGGCAAATGAATGGAGGGTTGTGAGATGAGAGAACTGTTTAAAAAGCATTTTGCCCTGACCGACAAGGGGGCCAAAGATTTGCAAAAGGCGAGCGCGGCCTCCTTCTTTGTCTATGTGATCAACTTTTTCCCCGCAATGCTGCTGCTTCTCCTGGTGGATGAGTTGCTGTTGAACAATGTCAAGGAAATGGGGCTGTATTTGTGGGGATCCGTTCTGGTTCTGGCCGCGATGTGGATTCTGCTCCGAATTGAATATGATGCACTGTATAACACCACTTACCAGGAGAGCGCGAATCTTCGCACGGAGATTGCAGATGTTCTGACCAAGTTGCCTTTATCTTACTTTTCCAGGCATGACCTTTCGGATCTGGCGCAAACCATCATGGCGGATGTGGCAGCTATTGAGCATGCTATGAGCCACGCTATGGCAAAGGCGGTGGGATTCCTGTTCTTTTTTCCGTTGCTTTCGGTTCTGCTGCTCCTTGGCAATGTTAAATTGGGGCTTGCTATCATTCTACCGATTCTGCTTGGATTCGGGCTTCTTTTATTGTCGAAAAACCTTCAGATTCGGGAGTCATTCAAACATTATCAAAAGCTCCGGGACAATTCTGAGAGTTTTCAGGAGGCCATTGAAAATCAGCAGGAAATCAAGAGTTTTGGCTTGACTCAGAAGATTCGGCAGACTCTTTATCAAAAGATGGAAGAAAGTGAGAAAATCCATCTTCGTGCAGAGATTTCAGCGGGCTTTCCTATGTTGTGTTCGAATGTCATTCTGCAATTTGCCTTTGTGATTGTAATCCTGACCGGTGTTCAAATGCTGCATACAGGAGAGATCGATATCCTGTACTTTTTGGGATATGTACTGGCCTCCATTAAGGTGAGGGAGAGTGTAGAGTCGGTCAATATGAATGTGGAAGAGTTGTATTATCTGGATTCCATGGTCAAGCGTATCCGGGAGATTCGGGAGACAAAGATACAGCAGGGCAAGGATCAGACAATCTCAAGTTATGATATTGAATTTGATAAGGTGTCTTTTTCTTACGATAAGGATACAGAAGTGCTCAAGAACGTCAGTTTCACCGCGAAGCAAAACGAAGTGACTGCCTTAGTGGGTGTGTCCGGTTGCGGGAAAACCAGTATCCTGCGTCTGATGTCAAGACTTTATGATCATGACGGCGGAAGCATCCGGATTGGCGGGCTGGATATCAAAGAGCTCTCTACAAAATCCTTGTTTGAAAAGTTATCCATCGTGTTTCAGGATGTAACGTTGTTTAATACATCTGTTCTGGAAAATATCCGCATTGGGAAAAAGACGGCCACAGACGAGGAAGTCATCCGGGCGGCACGATTGGCCAACTGCGAAGAATTTATCCGGAGGCTTCCGGAGGGGTACAAAACGATGATCGGAGAAAACGGAGCAACACTCTCCGGAGGAGAACGTCAACGGTTATCCATCGCCAGAGCCTTTTTGAAAGATTCACCTATTATCATTCTGGATGAAATTGCAGCCTCTTTGGATGTGGAAAACGAAAAAAAGATCCAGGACAGTTTGAACCGCCTCATTCTGGATAAGACTGTTATCATTATTTCCCACCGTCTCAAATCCGTTGAAAATGCAGATAAAATCGTGGTGATCAACTGCGGGAGAGTGGAAGCGTCCGGTACTCATCTTGAACTGCTCAAAACTTCTCCAACCTATAACAATTTGGTGGAGAAAGCAAAACTGACGGAAGAATTCCAATATTAGCGTAAAGGGGACAGGGTGACTGTTTTTGAACACGGCGCTTATTAGTATTTAGTTCGTTGTGGATACCATCTGCATAGTGAATGGTTTTCTAAACAGGGTGCTGTCCGTTAAAATTCTCATGTTCCTCAGTACTCCGGTTTACATGCGGATGGTTAGCGGGGAAAATAAAAGATTTTGTATGTTTATCGGGTTACTCAGTGAAACATTTTATGGAAACAGAGGCATTGTCATAATACCAAGAAATTTGATGCAACCTTTGTAGGAGGAGCGAGTAGAGAAGATACGGTTGCTATTAAAGAATATGGGGCTGTACGAATATCACATTGTACATCTGGCTATTTTGTCTGATGCATTGAAAGTGGCTAGTAGAAATGAAAAACTGTGCTCATACATGCTCCGAGGGTTATGGAAGAGCGCTGTAAATATTGTTTTTCATTCTGAGGGAAGAAAACATATCAAACAAAGAGTTAAAACCAATATAGAAAGAGGTGTTTCCATGGATATTGTGTTATGGCGTATGAGAATCAAAGATGGCAAGGAAGAAATGGCCCAGGAGTGGATTGCTTTTCTTCAAGAACATCAGGAGGAAGGAAATAAAACACTAAAAAATGAAAAAGAGCATTTGGAGATTTATTTTTTAAATCAAGAAAATGGGGCCGCATATGCCTATATGTTTGTATTGGCCGATGACTTGGACTATGCCGCTAAGACTGCAGAAAACAGCGGCAATCCATTGGATGCAAAACACATGGAATACATGAGCGTTTGTGTCGATTTGGAGGATTGTACACAATTGAGTCCTGTCTTGGTTTTGGGAGATTTTTCTGTGTTTCATTCGAAAAAATGATAAAAACAACGGATCATCCTTTTTTGCGATGGTCCGTTGTTTAATTATATGCAAAAGCTACTACGGTAATTGATGCGAAAATGTCATTTAGAAGAGTTTATACCGTTGCCAGATATCCTCAGAAAAATAAACACACTCTACTCTTTGGAACATTGTAAAAGTACCTTTCAATTGCAGTTGAAGTCTGGAGATAGCATACCCATTATAATTCAAAAAACAGTCAACAAGTTTAGCGCTAAACTTGTTTGACTCATTTTGGAGTATAGGTTATGACAACTACTCATAACAAACGTGTTCTTATGCAGGAACAGATAAAACTTATTAATGAATGCCGCACTGACTGGTGTCATAAAAAAGGCATTGTGCTAAGTACTTTTTACAACTGGGTTAGCAAATGCTGTAAAGAATCCACTGATATCCTGGAACCTAATTATGGCCACCATGAGACTCCTCTGCCTAAATAGGATGTAGTCTTGATATAGTTTCGGATGTAGTTCTGGAATCGGCTGCAGCATTTCAGTAGCAGACTCCATTGAACTTTGACAATTCACATATGATCGAGGTTATTGTAAATGGTATTATAATCTGGCTCACGAATAATACAGATCCCATTCTCCTTACACATACAATAAAGTTACTGAAGATGCTGCCGTGTTAGGAGATATCTACGGTCTGTAAAGATCTGCATTGTCTGTGTCTGCATCTACATGATGAAGTCCATTGATGGTCTCTGTGCTATTGTGCAAGAGCACAGAAAGTTGGATACAAAAAAGAGAATTGTGCTGTTCTTGGCAACCTATATAATGTTTGGAAATCGCATTTTTGTGAGGACCTTCTCGTAGTACGGTATTTTCCACTACCACATCTTCGTACCTTTGGGCTATGAAACACTAACCCTTCTTTTAATAAACGTGGCCGACATTAGCATCGGTAATAAAAAAGCAATTGCCAACATGATTGATGGAAATACCTATATATCAGACATAAGAGACTTGAGAGCACAGAGAATGAGCGCTGTGTTTGTCAATGACAGAGCTAACGCAGTAAACATAAAGAAACTTCAAAGAATCATACAATTGTTGCCAACCACATATAAGTAAAACTACTCACCAGTATAAGTCTGGAGTTTTTATGGCTGCTCTGGTTTGTATATTTTGCTTTGCTGAAATCAATAAAAGTAAGCAATTTTTATATAATCTGACAACATGATAATTTTTCTCGCAGAGATGCCACGTTCTTAAATGTTGCCATCCCGAGTTTTTTGACGGTTCCGGGATTGTTTTGTAGAATTAATTCGTGCGCCGGTATACTAGATATTTGGTCAAAAATGAAATTAGGTATTGACATTTCTGGATGGAAGTGGTAAAGTCGAAAAAGGTTAGTATAAACTAACTGACGGGGTTTATATTTCGCATTCCAAGTGAGAGACTTTTTTAACAGAATGGTTAGTTAAAACTAACTGATTAATTGACAGAAGGAGGACTATAGATGAAAACAAGAGTATTATCTCTGTTATTGGCGTGTGTACTGGGACTATCTCTGTGTGCCTGCTCCAATGGAGGACAGATGGAAACTTCGACAGCAGAGGATTTGTTCACTCAGACAATTGATAAAGAGGACAGGTCCGCGCAAGAGAGTGATAAAATTGTGATCACTGATCAACTGGGACGCACCATTGAATTTGATGAACCACCCCAGAGACTGGCTACAACGATCATGCCATTCCCTTATATCTTCTACGCTGTAATGGGGAATAATGATTACATGGTCGGTTGTAATCCTTCTTCCGTGATTGCTTACGAAGATAGTGCGCTGCGGCATATGTATCCTACTATGGCTAAGGTTGACACAAGTTGGGTGGACACTAGCTTCGTAGTCAATATAGAGGAGTTGCTGAAGCTGAAACCCGATGTGGTTTTTCAGTGGAACTATATGACCGAAGAGATCGAAAAGATGGAAAACGCAGGTCTGAAAGTCATTGCACTCCAATATGGCACTATGGACGATCTGGAAACCTGGATTCGCATTATTTCCTCTCTGTATCAGCAGGAAGAACGCGGAGAAGAGTTGATCGATTATTTCTATGCTCAGGTGGCGGAGGTAAGTGATAGAGTTGCCACTCTGAACACTTCTGAATTCAGAAGCATCCTACAGCTTTCCGACAATCTGAAGGTTGCTGGTCAGGGATTCGGCTATTACTTATGGGACAACAGCGGTGCTATCAACCCTGCGGGAGACCTGTCTGGCGAAGAGCTGAATGTTGATATGGAGCAGATCTATTTGTGGAACCCTGAGATCATATATATCGGTAACTTCACCGATCTGCAGCCCTCCGACTTGTTGGAAAACAAGCTGGAAGGTCAGGACTGGTCCCTTGTTCGGGCTGTCAAGGATGGCGAGGTCTATAAAATTCCTATCGGTGGATACCGCTGGGATCCCCCTGGAGTTGAAACTCCTCTGACGATCAAATGGATGGCCAAAATTCAGCATCCTGAGCTTTTTGGCGATATGGATATGGAGACCGAACTGCGTGACTTTTATCAGGAGATGTACGGATTCACGCTGACAGATGAGATGGTAGCTGAGATTTTGGGTGATACTCAGAGTTAAATAAAACTTAATGAAAATTTATGCAGGGAAGTGTGAATTTATGAGAAAGATTGCGTTTTACGGAAAAGGCGGTATTGGGAAGTCTACCCTGACCTCATCCATTGCCGCGGCGATTGCAGGAATGGACAAACGGGTCATGCAGATCGGCTGCGATCCCAAAGCGGACTCCACTTTAAATTTGAGAGCAGGTCAGGAACTTACCTCGGTAATGGACGTACTGCAGGCATACGGCGGACTTTGCCCCAGTCTTGATGCAATTTCTGTCAAGGGGTATCGGGGGATCGTCTGCGTAGAAGCTGGTGGCCCCACACCCGGAAGCGGTTGTGCTGGTCGCGGCATTATCAAGACCTTTGATACTCTGGACGATTTTAATGCATTTCAGGTTTATGCCCCGGAATATGTGTTCTTCGATGTGCTTGGCGATGTGGTATGCGGTGGGTTTGCAGTTCCCGTTCGACAGGGATATGCTGATGAGGTGGTGATTGTGACCTCTGGCGAGAAAATGGCGCTATATGCCGCTGCTAATATCAAGAAGGCCTTGGACAACTTCCAGGAACGCGGTTACGCTAAGCTTCGCGGAATCGTTCTTAACTGTCGAAATGTCCCCGATGAGATTGCCATTGTTGAGGATTTTGTGCAACGGATCGGAACAGAGATCATTGGTGTTGTCCCGAGAGATTCCGACATTCAGCGAGCCGAGGAGCAAAATATGACCGTGGTCCAGATGGATTCTGAACTTCCTGTTTCTCAAACCATCATCGACATCGCCAAACGCATTATGGTACCTGTGGAGGAACAGAAGGAAGGTGCTGTATGAAAAAAGAACTATATCACCTGACGATCGCGAATCTTGACCCCGCCGCGCCGGAATTAGGCACTAAAGGAAAAGTGGTCAGTGGACCCTGCCTTCATTACAGCGCACCCAGTGCGGGAGGATGGGGAATTGTCCGAACCGCGATGCTGGTACCGGAAAGTGTATTGTTGTTCGTGGCGCCGCATGGTTGTGGCCGACATGGCTCCGTTTCCAGCATACAGCTGGGATTGCGCAGCCGCATTCGTTACATGGATATTACCGAGGAAGATTTGGTCTTGGGTAGCCATATGGACCGCATTCCTGCTGTTGTAGAAGACATTCTGAGTTGTCTATCGAAGCGTCCTCCTGCATTCTTTATCTGTGCCTCCTGCATCGATGATTTATTGGCCTCTGATTACAAAAATCTGTGTCGCCGTCTAACTGAACGGTATGGGATGCCCTTTGTGGATTGCCACATGAATCCCATCACAGCCAATAGCAGTATGCCGCCAGCTCTGAATATACAGCGCAGTCTTTATGATTTTCTCTGTAAGGAGAAGAATACGCGTGTTCCCAAAGACACGCTCAATGTGATTGGACACTTTTCGCCTATTAATCCGAACGGTGAGTTTTTCTCCCTGATGAATGAGGCGGGGTTCGAAAAGGTGCTTCAGCTCAGCGCTTGCCAGACCTTTGAGCAGTTTATGGAAATGCGACATAGCAGTCACAATTTGCTCATCAAGCCCTTTGGTCGGGTCGCCTGCCAGGAGATGGAGCGTCATCTGGGTATTCCCTGGCATAAAGAGTTCATCCGCTACCATCCGGAAGGGATCCGCCGTGGCTATGAAGGGCTGGAAGCCTTCCTGGAACGAAAAGTTTCCTGGCAGTCCTGCTACGAGAGTTGCATGGATAGTATCTCTCAGTGGCGGAGGCGTTTGAAAGGCTTGCGGGTAGGCGTTGGAATTGGAGTTAACGGCTCTCCCTTTGAAATCGCCATGGCACTGGCTCTATGTGGAGTGGAGATCAGCTTCCTGCTCAGTGATGCTATTATGGAATATGAATGGGAATCGATCGCTCAGTTGAAGCAGAGTTTTCCCGATGTGCCAGTATATACCAGCTATCATCCGAGTATGTCTATGGCGGAAGCTGTCCCGGAAGAAGCAGATGTTACAATTGGTTTTTCCGCCTCCTATGTGTGCCCGTCTTCAAAATTGTTTACGTTGGACGCTGATGACCAACACTACGGTTTTGAAGCGTTTACTGCTCTCCTTCAGGGCGTGGAGGATGCTTTGAACAGTGATATTTCTGCCCGGGCTTTGCTCTACACCAAGGGACTTGTGGTGTAAAGCCATTTGTTTTCATAAACAATTGTTAGGAGGTTCTCTATGCGAGGTTTTTATTCGATTTTACCCACGCTGTCTCCGGATTTTTCTGGCGTATGTAGCACTCTGTTTGAATTGGGTGGTATTTTAGCTATCCATGATGCGGGTGGATGCACAGGCACTTACACTGGTTATGATGAACCTCGATGGTTTGACCAGCGCAGCCGGGTGTTTACATCTAATTTAGATGACGCCGAGGCAGTATTCGGAGATGATAGCATCTTTTTAAATAAACTTCTTTCTGCAGATGAATGGTTGGACAGCAAGTTTTTTGCACTGCTAGGTAGTCCTTCTCCTGCCGTTCTAGGAACGGATTATCGTGCTCTTGCCAAATTGGTTGAAAACAGAACAGGCAAGAAAGCAATGAGTTTTCCTACCAAAGGGACGGATTTTTACGATCGCGGCGTTTCAATGGCGCTTCTGAGGTTGGCTAAAACCTTTTTGCCTGAACACCGGACAGACGTGCTTCCTCGCTCAGTAAATCTCATTGGAGCCACTCCTTTGGACCTGACCCATCAGCGGAATGTGGATGTCCTTCGCAAGGTTTTGGAAGATGCAGGATTCACTGTTTGCTCTGTATGGGCTATGGGTAGCACTTTGGAGGAGATTAGCGGTAGTGTAAGTGCGGCCTGCAACATTGCTCTTACGGTTTCAGCCTTGCCCGTCTGCCGATACTTGGAGAGCAAGTATGCAATGTCTTGGCTGGCGGGAAGTTTCTCTGGCCGGAAACCCTTGCAACGGTTCCTGATTCAGTTGGAAAATCTCTTATCCGAGGTTCCTGTTCTGGAAGAAGAGGAGAAGACTGTTGAAAAATATGAAGGACTTTGTGCATTGGTCATCGGTGAACAGCTCTTGGCAAACAGTGTGCGGGAATCCCTAGAACTGGATAGAGAATTTACTTCCGTGGACGTTTGCACCCTGTTTGACGCAGACCAGCAGCTGATGCGTTCTGGAGATCAGGCTCATATCAGCGAAGCGCAGCTTGAAGAAAGAATTCGTTCTGGGCGCTATGATTTGGTTATCGGTGATGGCTTTTTCCGAGAATTGGATTGGGCCGACAGCCCCACCGGTTATGTGGAACTTCCTCATGTTGCAGTCTCCAGTCGCCTTGGATGGACCAGTCAGGTCTGCCCCTTTGGTGATAAGTTCCTGGAACTGCTGGATGCCGCTTTACGGGAGGGCGTGTGATGAGAAGTGCGCAACTGAGTCGAGCGAAACAATGTGCTATGGTATTGCTGTTGGCGATGGCATTGACCGGCGTGTTTCTGATTTTGTTATGTGTGGGGCGCTATTCGGTGCCTCCTTTGGAAGCCTTCCGAATTATGGGAGTAGCCCTCTTTCGGGATGGACAGGCATTGGAGGCGTTGAAGGCGGAGAATCCTTTTGGGGTTAGTGTTATTCTGGGCTCACGCCTTCCACGTCTATTGATGGGGATGATTGTTGGCGCGGGGCTTTCTGTGGCGGGAGCTACATATCAGGCTATTTTCGGGAATCCGCTGGTTAGCCCGGACATTCTGGGTGTCTCCTCCGGCGCGGGTTTTGGAGCTTCTTTAGGTATTCTCCTGTCTACCAGCACCCTCATTATTCAGGGATCCGCTTTAACGTTTGGACTGCTGGCTGTACTTATGGTTTTTCTGGTTTCAAAAGTAAATGGTCGGACGGAGTTGTTTACTCTGGTACTCTCGGGTGTTATTATTCAGGCATTGTTTGACGCACTGGTTTCCCTTATTAAATATGTTTCGGATCCCCAGGAAAAATTGCCAGCCATTACAGTTTGGTTGATGGGAAGTCTGGCCAGTTCTTCTTATAAAGATATCATCGTTTCGTGCGTGATCATCCTGCCCTGCATTGCAGTACTTCTGACGCTGCGCTGGAAAATGAATCTTCTGTCTTTGGATGAAGAAGAGGCTCGTTCGTTGGGGGTCAATGTTCATCGTCTGCGCTCTGTTGTTATCGTGCTTTCCACACTGATGACCGGTGTGACGGTTTCTCTGTGCGGTGTGATCGGATGGATCGGTTTGGTTATTCCTCATGTTGGACGGATGCTTGTTGGCAATGACCATCGTGCATTATTACCAGCCAGCGCGCTTCTTGGTGCGCTCTACCTGCTATTGATCGACACTATTGCCCGTACTGCCACCGCGGCGGAGATCCCGCTTTCCATTCTAACCGCGATCATTGGAGCGCCTTTTTTTGCGTGGATGCTACGAAAGACTTCAGGAGGTTCTACATGATTTTAGAGGTAAAAAATGGTTGCTTTTCTTACAACAGCCGGTCTATATTGTCCGATATCTCCTTCGAGCTGGAAGAGCATAAGGTCATGACGGTTCTGGGGCCAAACGGAGTTGGAAAAACCACGTTGCTCAAATGCATTATGGACTTTCTCCATTGGAAGCAAGGGGAAACCTTTATTGCGGGCCAACCCCTGCGGACTTATAAAGAAAAGGAACTTTGGCAAGTGATCAGCTATGTACCGCAGGCGAAGCGGAGCGTGTTTTCTTACCGTGTGCTCGACATGGTGGTAATGGGCCTGAACGCGAGCCAAAACTTTTTTAAGGTTCCTGATCAATCGCAGTACGATCAGGCAGAGGAGCTTCTGAACTTGCTAGGGTGTCGGAAACTTATTGACCGATACTGCAATCAGCTCTCGGGAGGAGAGCTTCAGATGGTGATGATCGCCAGAGCGCTAATTTCCAGACCTCAGCTTTTGGTGTTAGATGAGCCGGAATCCAATCTGGACATGAAAAACCAACTTCGCATTCTGGATGCCATTGAGCGTGCTTCGCGTGAAATGAACGCCGCCTGCCTGATCAACACGCATTTTCCAAATCATGCCCTTAATATATCGGATCAGACTCTAATGCTGGGACTGGGACAGAAAAAACTGTTTGGTGCGACAAAGGATTTGCTTAACGAGGAAAATATTGAGCGATTCTTTTCTGTGCGTTCCAAAATTGTTTCTTTTCAAGCAGATGGCCAGGAACACCAGAACATTTTTCCTTACCGTATTGCTTCTCACAGCAGAGGAGGTGGCATAACATGATTCCGTTTAGCTATGATTTTATGCAACCAATGTATCCGCTCCTGATCCAGCAATTTCTGGACGATTACAATCTGTCTGCCGGTGTGGCTTTAGATATTGGAACAGGACCTGGAAATCTGGCGGTTGAGCTGGCAAAAGTAACAGCAATGGACCTGATTTTGGTGGATATTGACGGAGAAGCGCTTCGGACCGCACAGAACCGCCTGTGTGAATTGGGGGTGGATAACCGAATTTCTACCCTGTGCGCTGATGTGGAAAAACTGCCTTTACGGGATAACCTGGCGGATTTTATCATGTGTCGTGGTTCTATCGGCTTTTGGCCGGTTCCCGTCCAGGGAATAACTGAAATTTATCGGGTACTGAAGCCTGGTGGATGTGCCATTGTCGGCGTGGGCGCCGGACGGTATATGCCGGAAACCATGCGCCGCAGGATCTATGGGTCCATGTCTGCTTCAGATAGAACAACTTCCCCCCGCCAATATACTCTTGAAGATTACGATGCCTTTGCCCGGCAGGCCATGCTGTCGGATTACCGCATCATTCTCGAGGATGATATATCCAAAGGGTGTTGGTTGGAAGTAAAAAAATAGAAAATTCCATCGTTTCAGGAGCTCTGTCCGACACCGATGGAGTTTTTTATTTTTTATTACAAGATAGGAGATATTGTATCAAATATCCGCGATCATGCTCGTCAGGAGAAGTGGGAACGCGCGATTGATAAATTTGTGATGACCAGTGCTGAAGAGCGGCAACAGGATAAGAATACTACAGGATGCATATCTGTACCGTTAGTGCCTGCTATCAAGGTATCCAATATCATAGAAAGCTCCGTTAGCTATGCTCACACTAAACAGTGATGTTTTGGCTCCTCGTAAAATTGCTTGGAACGGTCGTTTTGTGATCCATTCCCGTAGCGCTGAAGCCACGATTAGCAAGTTCAGAAAAGAGGGAAGAACAATAACCAAAGTGGTGCAGATGAATCCAGGTAATCCTGTTACTGACCGCTTATATATCTGGCAATATTGATCACAATGGAGACGGGAGAGTTTGGCTGAGCACGATCAAATCTATTAACACAGCCTCACTGAACTATCCGTTTCCCATGATCACGTCAGTATGCTCCTTTAAAGGCAAACACTCCGATTTTTAAAATTACACGAATAGTTTCCAATAAATCATATTCTGGGGAAGCTCTGATGTTCATTTTACTTCAAAACGTTATGGCATGAAAATTGATGGAGCTGCATATGTAACGGTGGCTTCGCAGAGCGCGTATGCAATGGCTTCTCTTTGGTATTTTAAGCGAAAAAATAAGAATTAATACAATTCGCATTGAAAAAACGCTTTTCTCGGGAATCATTTGGAGTAGGTTTTTCTGCGATGCTGATGCAGGTGACGATACTGGTATAGCAAACTGTACTTTATAATCTTGCGGCGCAGCATGGCGGAGATACATGGCAGATTATACTCGGCGTGGCATACCGGGTAGTGCCTTTTGCATTTATTCCTTTATAGGACTTTCTCAGGTATATCAGCCAGCGTTCGGAACCAATTACAATACAAAACAGTGCGACCGGGTAAAGGATATTACGAAAGTATTTGCAATCACAGCAATTTTATTAGTGTTTATTTGCTAACTGACGATTATGTTAGTACCGAAGACAATTCTCTCTATGTTTATTACAACGCCGTCCGTAGTGGAACTGGGTGTAGGGGATTTCCGTCTGTTTCTACTGTAATATATTTTATTGGGAGTCTGAACTGTGATTCTGCCTCTGATGCAGTCTCTTGGCAGAGCTACGCGAGTGTTCTGGTTATTTTTCGCCAAATAGCCATCTACAACCTGCGGCCTATCATCATGCCTTATATTGCCGGATTTGGTGTATATAGCGTATTTTCCATAACGCTTATTATTGATATGACAGTTTTTATTGTTGTGGATGGTATGATGCTAACTGAATTTAGAAGAATGGATGTTTTAAAATCTATTGGAAGATAAAAAAATTTATGGAATCATTTATACAACGTTACGAATTTTTATGGTCGAAACAAGTACATAAAAAGGATGATTGTTTTATGTGCGGAATAAAAGGTTTTAGATGATTTGGAGAGCAAGTGTAGTGCTGGTTTGGTCAATGTACAAGGAGTATTATCCCATAATAGTAGGGAAGGTTATACTGTTTTTCTTGATAATTACCAGGTTGCTCTACAAAAATTATTTTTATCTATGAAGACATTGGTATGAGTAAAAAGGTTGATATATACATAATTTTGAGATTTTATACATTTATATATTGCGCAACAAATATTATTATTAAGTATAATGATTTATAAGCGCCTTGCTTAACAAAATACTATTTTGCCACTCCATAGCCAGAGAAAGTTTCTGGGCTGGAAATGTATCTGGAATGATTCTAAAATAAAAAATTATAATTACGTATTTGCATTTAGCTTTGGGAATGCAGGATAAAATAATCCGTATAATAACTACAGACCTTATCAAATTTTTAAAAGAGCAATTGTTAAATAAAAGACTATCCTCTACAGGGATAATGAAAGGTACACTACCCTCCAATAACCCATTAGATGGTGAGTAGGCATTAAGAAAAGACTTAAAAAGCTCCGTGATAAAACTAAATTTTTGTTATATGAGGTTGTAGGCCCCTTCACTTTTTCCTTTATAGGAGTGAAGGGGCTTGTTTAGTTCCTGTTGTTCCTTGAAAACTTTATATTCAACGATTTCACTACGTTAGCTGTCTAGCGCGAATACGGCAATTGGTATAGAAAAAAAGACTTCTCTGTCAGCTTACAGGAGCTATGGTGTCCTGTTACTCTATTTATATGTGTAGATTGAGACAGAATAATTTCACTACGAAAAGTTATGCCATTTGTTAAAAAGTAATATGAAAATATAGAATTCGTCATCTTATTATGAAGATTATATAGTAGTTTGCAGAGATGCATTATTTGTTAATATTTAGTCTGAGCGATCGTTATACCGTTATTCAAGTTTTATAAATAACAGATTAGAGTAAAAAACAGGTTTTTTAAATGTTAATGAATGTGATTTTGACATATAAAAGAATCGATAATAAGTAGGAAATATAATTAGGTAGGTGGCTTATTTATATAGTAGTTAAAAAAGTTTAATTTGAGCTCCTTACCTTATTTGTAATGATTGGTCATTTTTCATACATTGGATTTAGTAGATAAAAAACATGAAGAACAGGTTTTACTGACATGGTCATAAAGAACAGATCTCCTTGAGTACAGCTGATGTACGGGAAGTTTGATATGTTGGTTTTTCGCTGCTTCTGTTAGATATAGAGATGTCTAATGTTTGAAAATTGAATGTATTTAAAACAGACAAAAGATAAGAAAAAAAGGCAGGAATCCAGGGCTGATAATTTACTCAATCAGCATTTTCTTTGCATTTTTGCTCAAAATACCAGGTGTCGTTCACCTCCGGATTTGTTCTTCATTTCATATTTTAAGAATTGGAGGACAAGCCCTATGGCGGAAGAAAGGAATTATACCATTATTGTACAGAGAGAACGTGTGGAAGTGAGCAGAGAAGTTTATTATGCCTATCATAAAGCCCGTGAGGCGGAACGATATCAGAATCGTGTCATCCGGCAGATCGAGATGTCGCTGGAACGGTTCCAGGAGGAAGGGGTGAACACGGAATACCGTGTGGTCCGTTCGGCTCCGGGAATTGAGGAGGAAATGATCCGGGCCGAAGATAACCGCAGACTGTATCAGGCGCTGGAAGAACTGAACGTAGAAGAACGGCTGTTGATTGATGCTTTGTTCTTTTCTGGGATTACGGAAGGCGAACTGGCAGCCCGTCTCGGAGTTACCCAGCAGGCAGTGAGTAAGCGGAAGAAACGGCTTCTGAGAAAGCTCCGTGAAAAAATAGAATAAATTTTTTGTTTTCTGAGGTTGTGGGCCCCTTCACTTTTTCCTTTATAGGAGTGAAGGGGCTTATTCAGTCCCCGTTGTTCTTTGAAAACTTTATATCCAGCGATTACGATACGTTAGTTGTCCAGCGCGAAAGCGAAAGCGGCATAGAAAGATACGCCACGACCACCTGCAGGATCTCTAGTGTCCTGTTAATCTTATCATATCGAAGGTGCAGAGCGGTTTTTTCTGTTCTTTAAATGGCCCGTGGCCGGGCCATACCGCCATGACCTGGGCAGCCTATGATGATACTTCCGTCTAGTCACAGCCCCTCTTGACCGAGGGATCACGCAATGAGGGCGGCAGCCGGAGATCCCGGCTGAGGCAGCAAAAGAAGCTGTGCCTATGACGGCCTTGCCAGGGCTGGTTGTAATCGACTGCCAGGCTCCGGGGAGGTGTGCCGAATAGGAGCATAAAGTATTTAATAAAAATGAAATGAAGAACAAGTACGTTTTTATATTGTGTGGCGGCAGCTGTATCTTAAGCGCCGCCATCAGATATATTTTTACTGAAACGCTGAATCTTTGTCAGATTGGCAAAGCGTACTTATTAGATATGGTGATAGCTGTTTTATGATAAGCCAGATATGATGTGGTACAGAAAGAATAGACCATCAGAGGAGGAAGCGATCATGAGAAATGATAGCAAAAAGACAGTAGCAATGTATATCCGATTTGGGAGAGCAGAATCGGTCCATCACAACCCTTGCAAGCATGACAGCATCGACTGGAAACAGCAGTGAGAGGATTACCAAAAGGAGCAGGAAAACTATCCCTTGAGTAAAGTCTGGTTTTAAAAGAGAACGGGATAAAACTACATAGAGTTTCATCCCCTTGCTAAATACAAGTGAGGGGATTTTTTGTTTTCAGAAAAACAGACATGAGAGAGGATAACCAAAGTGAATATTTTAAGAGGCGATTTATACTATGCAGACCTGACACCGGTAACCGGCAGCGAACAGGGCGGCATAAGGCCGGTGCTGATGATCCAGAATGACATGGGCAACCGGTTCAGCCCAACCGTGATCGTAGCGGCCGTAACTAGCAGACAGGACAAGCATCCGCTGCCGACTCATGTCCTAATCAGTCCAAGCCACTGCGGCCTGAAAGAACATTCCGTTGTACTGTTAGAGCAGATCCGGACCATTGACCGTGTCCGCCTGAGAGAGTGCATAGGCCGGTTACCGGAAGAGGATATGGAGCAGGTAGATCATGCGCTGCGGATCAGCATCGGCCTTAGTTAGACGGAAAACAACGAAACCACAGAAAGAGCCGAGCCGTATATATATTTAAAGTTCGATTGAACGTTGTAGTCCAGAATAGGAGGGAGAGGATCTTATGAACGAAAAGCAAAAAGCATGGGTATATACCCGGATCGATGCACCGGAGGACCGGTATGGGAGCTTGAAGCGGCAGGACCAGAAGCTAACCGAATATGCCTCCCGCATGGGGTGGGAGGTAGTCGGTCATTCCCAGGACATTGGTTCCTGCCGGGATATGAACCGGCTCGGACTCCAGGCATTGACCGATGCGGTATCACAAGGGGGTGTGAATATCCTGGTGGTGAGCGGTCCCGACCGTCTGAGTCGCAATGCAAAGGACATCATTGTCTATGCAGAGTTTTTACAGAACTTTGGTGTGGAGGCTTATTCGCCGAAACAGGGGAAGATTGAAGTGCTTTGCACTTCTGTGTTAAAGGACTCGGCATTAGCGGTACCGGAAGATAGTCCGAATTTATCCATTCATTAGGAGGCAGGCCATGGAACAGAAGAAAGAAACGAACGAGGTCCGGTATAGTGTGGCCCGGAAATGCTTTGCACTTCTGTGCTAAAGGATTCGGCATTAGCGATACCGGAATACGGTCTGAATTTATCCATTCATTAGGAGGCAGACCCATGGGACAGAAGAAAGAAACAAACGAAGTCCGGTACAGTATAGCACGGAAACTGCTGAATTTGATGCTGGAAAATGGCTTTATTTCAGAGGAGGAATACAAAAAAATCGATGCCTTGAATCGGGAAACATTTTCTCCGGAATTGTCGAAAGTATATGGGTAAAAACACTGGATATATCTGAAAACTTGTGGTATTGTGTGGTGCTAACAGGAGAACAAAGAAAGGAAGGAGAGAAGCCTATGGAGAAGAAGGTTGTAAAGAAAATCATAAAAATCGAGCCTGTTAGCAGCGGTTCCGCCGCCAATGCGGTGGAAGTCAAACGTGTCTGCGCCTACTGCCGCGTCAGTACGAACTCAGCGGACCAAAAGAATTCCTTTGAAGCCCAGGTAGACTATTATACCCGGCTGATTGGAGAGAAGGAGGGCTGGGTGCTGGCCGGTATCTATGCAGACGAAGCCAGGACCGGCACAAAGCTGTACCGGAGAGATGACTTCCAGCAGATGATGGAGGACTGCCGGCAGGGAAAAATTGATTTGATCCTGACAAAATCCGTGACCCGGTTTGCCAGAAACACGTTGGACAGCATCAAAGCTATCCGGGAACTGAAGGCCCTTGGGATAGGCGTTTACTTTGAGAAGGAGAGGGTCAACACCCTTATGGAAAAGAGCGAACAGATGATAACCATCTTGAGCTCTATCGCCCAGGGAGAATCCGAGAGTATTTCCACCAATAATAAGTGGTCGGTAGTACGGAGATTCCGAAATGGTACATTCATTATAAGCAGTCCACCGTATGGTTATGAGAATAATGAGTATGGAGAGCTGGTTATCAAAAAAGAAGAGGCAGAGATCGTGCGCTGGATTTTTGATGAATACCTGGGAGGAAAAGGGTCCTACACCATTGCCGCAGAACTGGAAACAGCAGGGATTCCCACGATCCGTGGAGCAAAGGAATGGCTGGACAGTGTGGTAAAGGGGATTCTTCAGAACTGTGCATATGAAGGGGATCTGCTGCTTCAGAAAACCTATACGACCGATGGAGTCCCATTCACTCGCAAAAACAATCGGGGAGAATTGCCCCAGTATCTGATAGCGGATGACCATGAGCCCATCATTACCAGAGAGGAGGCTGCGGCTATCCGCCAGATTTATGAGTATCGGAGGGAACAGCAGTGTGTGGAGGATACCAGTGTATATCAGAAGCGGTATGCATTCAGCAGCCGGATTCTCTGCGGGGAGTGTGGGACAAAATTTCGCAGGCAGAAAATCTACATCGGAAAGCCATATGAAAAAATCCAGTGGTGTTGCTACCAGCATATTAAAGACAGTAAGAAATGCAGCCAGAAGGCAGTCCGTGAGGACGTCATCCAGGCTGCATTTCTTAGGCTCTGGAACCGGCTAGCCAGCAATTATGAGGAGATCCTGATCCCCATGCTGGCGGCGTTGAAGGCAATCCAGGGCAACCCAGAGCAAGACAGGGAAATGCAGGAGATAGAACAGAATATTCAGGAACTAAAACGGCAGGGCTATAGGCTGGGCAGGGTATTAACCGAAGGCAGCATAAGCTCTGCCATTTTTATTGAGAGACAGAACCAGATTGAGGCACAGCTGGAAGCGGACCGGAGGCGGCTGCGGCAGCTGCAGGGGCAGAAAGCCTTTGAATGGGAGATATCCCAGACCGAATATCTGATAAGCGTCTTCCGCAACCGTCCTGCCATCCTGGAAGCGTATGACGAGGAACTCTTCCTACTGCTGGTGGAACGTATCACAGTGCTGCCCGGACGCCGGCTGGTATTCCGTCTGAAGAATGGTCTGGAACTGGAAGAAAATGAACAGGAGGTGAGCTAAGTATGAGACAACGCCATATGCCGCTGGGGTATCGGATGGCGGAAGGAAAAATAGTAATTGATCCAGAAACGGCAGAGATTATAAATCGAATCTTCCAGGAGTATTCAGAAGGAGCTTCCCTGTACCAGCTTGCGAGAAAACTTACAGAACAGGGGGCACTCAATGCAAACCATAAGCCGGTGTGGAATCATGGGACGGTTGGAAAAATCCTGGAGAATCGAAAGTATCTGGGAGACGAATTTTATCCAACAATGATAGAACTAGAACTGTTCACCCAGGTACAGGAGCGCAGGAAAGAAAAGAGCAGGGAGCTGGGGCGTGTCATGCAGCCTAACAGCTTCGGGAATCGCTCTATGTTCGCAGGCAGTCTGATCTGCGGAGTCTGCGGGCAGCCCTACCGCCGGTACGTGGAGCACTGCGGACAGCCGGGAGAAAAAATCGTCTGGAAATGTAAGCACTACATAAATGAAAACAGGGTGTGCTGCCGGAACATATTCCTGGTAGACAGCCAGATCATCCAAGCATTTATGGAACTGATGAGAGGGGTGAAGGAGGGGAGGTTCCAGATAGAGCCGGAAACCATCGTGCAGGGCCTGCCATATAGCCGTGAGGCGGCAGAACTGACCAGAAAGCTGCAGGAATTGGAGGAAAAGCCGGAGTATCCATCCGAGGAGATGGTACGGCTGATTTATGAGCGGGCCAGATTACAGTACCGGGTGTCCAGAATTCAGGACCAGAATTACCAGACAGAAAAACTGAAAACAGTCCTGGAAGAAAATCCACTCCAAAAAGAATTTAATAGTGAACTTTTTAAGGCAACGATACATCGGATTACCGTTCACAAGGACAGACGGTTCGAATATGAATTAATGAATGGTGTAAAAATTGAGCTTCCTATCCAGGAAGCAGCAGAAGGGAGGAAACCGGATGAGACGGGCCAGAACAGCAACCGTTGTAAAGAAAAACATCTCTGTAATTCCAGCCAATCCGGAATTCAGCCGTGATACAAGGGCTCAATATAAGCGGCTGCGGGTAGCCGCCTACTGCCGGGTCAGTACCTTGCAGGAACAGCAGGAGACCAGCTATGAAGCACAGGTGAATTATTATACAGAAAAAATCAACAGCAACCCGGAATGGGTGTTTGCAGGAATCTATGCAGATGACGGGAAGAGCGCCACCATGACCCGTAAGCGGAATGACTTTCAAGCAATGATTGATGACTGTATGGCAGGGAAAATTGATATGGTCATCACAAAATCCATCAGCCGCTTTGCCAGGAACACGGTAGACTCCCTTACCCATATCCGAAAATTAAAGGCAAAGAATATTGCCGTGTATTTCGAGAAGGAGAACATCAATACCCTGGGGGATGGCGGGGAAATGCTGATTACCATCCTTAGCAGCCAGGCCCAGGAGGAAAGCCGGAACTTAAGTGAAAATGTCCACTGGGGGTATGTGAGGCAGTTTGAAAACGGAGTGGTGTATGTAAATCACAATAAATTTCTGGGATACACCAAGGATGAAGAAGGAAATCTGGTCATCGTGCCGGATGAGGCAAAGCTGGTCCGCAGAATCTTCCGATTATACCTGGAAGGAAACAGCATTAACAAAATTGCAGAGACGCTTACAAAGGAAGGAATTCGGACTGTGACAGGAAACACCGTGTGGCATGCCACGGTGATTTCCAAAATGCTGATGAATGAAAAATATATGGGGGATGCGCTGCTGCAAAAAACCTATACCGTGGATTTCCTGGAAAAGAAGAGGGCGGTCAATAAAGGAATCGTACCGCAGTATTACATCGAGGGCAACCATGAAGCGATTATCCCTCGGGAACTGTTTTACCAGGTACAGGAGGAACGGGCCCGCCGGGCGAATGTTTACCGCCCGGCAAAAAAGAAGGGAACCACCATCCGGGGAAAATACAGTTCCAAGTATGTGCTGGCCGACATCATGTACTGCAAAGAGTGCGGACAGCCTTACCGCAGGCAGGTATGGGTGAACGGCGGTACAAAGAAGCCGGTGTGGCGCTGTTACAGCCGCTTGAAGAGCGGAACCAAGAAGTGTAAACATTCCCCCAGCCTGGAAGAAAAAGCGCTCCACGAAGCGATTATGGAGGCCATCAACTCCGTGGTAAAGGATGAAGGGGAGTTCATCGATGCCTTCCGGGATAATGTCATCCGGATCCTGGGCAGCTACTCGGACAACGTGGAGCCAACCGAATATGATGAGAAGATCGATGCACTGCAGAAACAGATGCTGGCCCTAATCGAGGATAGTGCTAAAACGGAGAGCGCCGATGAGGAGTTCGACCGGGCGTATCGGGAGATCACGGACCAGATCCGGGCCTTCAAGAAAAAGAGGACAGAGCTGAGCCGGGAAAAGCAGCTGGCCGAAGCCTACGACCAGAGAGTGGAAGGTATGGGTCAGTACATCCAAAAGACCAACTACCTAAAACGCCAGTTTGATGACGAACTGGTCAGGCGACTGATTAAGGCCATCATGGTAATCAGCGAAGATAAGATTGAAATACAGTTCCACTCAGGGATTGTGATGACCCAGAGAATCAATGAATATGACTAAGACCGGCGGCAGAATCAACGGATTCCTGCCTGCCGGGATCCTGACAGTGGCAAGAATAAAGTCCCCAGACACCGTGTGATATCCTTATCACAGCTGGGGGTTTTATTGTTGGTATTACAGGGAGGAGTAAGAACGATAGACGGGGAGGAACAGCGGAATGATATCGGAAGAGCTGAAAAAGATGTTTGAAGGGCGGATTGCGATGCAGGATATGCATTATGTGGGGAAAGCCTGCTATGGGAGACTGGAGGAGAATCTCAGAGGGAAGATTGAGCTGGGACAGGGCTTTATGGACAGTGGGTATACCAGGCTTACCGTCTCAGTGCTGGAGCGGACCAATGGGCTGGTGGATCAGATGAAGTTTTTGATCAGTGATGTGACTGGTCTGAAACAAGAAACGGAAGGGGAACGGATGGCAGGGCCAGAACTGAGATCGTATAAAGATTCTGTCTGGTGGAATTGTGAGATGGAAGAGGAGGACTACCAGAAGATAGCGGAGGTGGTCAATGGATATCTGTCTCTGTTTCAGTCGGAAGAACTGGTTCAGGGACAGAAGGAGGACGAGTCTCAGGGGCAGGAAGTACAGTCGGGAGCGCTGCCGGGTAATATCCTTACTTAAATCATCGGAACCATGTTTAATATAGAAGGAATAAGGAAGGGAGCGGGGCTTAAATGGAAGTGTTTGTGAAGCGTGAAAACTGGGATGGCGGAATTTGGATGAAGCTGCCGGCTTCGGAGGAACAGGCAGAACAGGTCCAGGAGGAACTGGCCGGGTACCATCCTTCCAGGATGATTCCATTCATAGGAGATGTGAAAGCGCCGGTGTCCGGTCTGGCACATCTGTTAATTGGAGAATTTGTGTTTCAGGATTCAAACCTTGGACAGTTAAACTACCTTGCCGCAAAGATTGGTTCCTGGACGGAACAGGAGCGGGCTGTCTTCGAGACTGTGCTGCAGAATGAAAAGCCGGATTCTTTGATACGGATTGTGGAGGTAATGGAGCATTTAGACCAGTACGAATGCCATCCAGAGATAAAATCCCTAGAACAGTATGGACATGATCTGTTTGAGCGGGAAGGGAGAACGCTGCCGGTGGAACTGACCGGCTATTTTGATTATGAGGCGTATGGCCGTTTCCATATGAAAGCCAGTGAGAGGTTGACAGATGAGGGGCTTATTACAAGAATCAAGGCACCAAAACCGGAAGTAGGAAAGACGCAGAATCCAGAAGTGGTGCAGCCTGGGACAGCAGTATTCCGGGTGTATCTGGTATTTGATAAGAAGTATCCGGAAAAGAACTGTTATTATTTCCCTATGACGGAGAAACAGCTGGAGGCCCTTGAGGAGAAATGCAGAATATATGACGTTTATGAGGTGGCAGACTATCTCAGCAATATCTGGGAGTTGGATCAGTTCTTACCTCCACGGCTCACATTTAGGGAGCTGAACCAGATTGCAATGGAGATACAGAACTTGGCGGATAAAACCACTGTGTCGAGAAAGAAACTTCTGGCTTCACTAGAAGCTGAGGTTCCAAGGGATGCAGATGCAGCAAGTCAGATTATTCGTAATTATAAGGACTATGAATTCCTCCCGGTTCAGGAGTTGTCAGCGGAGTGCTATGCAAAGTATCTGCTGAATTTACATCAGATTTATATCGAGAAGGAACTGGAACCATATGTCCGTCTCGAAGAATTTGGTTTGCAGAAAATGAAAGCGAATGGGCCGGTGGAGACAACATTTGGCACGCTCATCTATAAGGGACATCCGATACAGGAACTGAGTCCGTCTGTTCATGAATTCCGCCTATACAATTCATTGGCTGTAACCGCCTATTGGAGTGGAAGTGAATCCTTTGTGCCGGAGCTTTTAAGAGGGAAGGAACTTCTCTCGTATGAAAACATGATCCGGGAAAAGATTCAGGCCAGCTTAAAAAGCTACCCCGAGAAAGGTCTGGCGGAATATCTGTTTTCTGAACTGCTTAAAAAACGGGTTGCATCTATGACGCCAGATGTAGAGGCATATGCCGGCAGCCTTTGGGGTGTGCTTACAGTAAGAACATACGGAGAATTAAATGACCGGGAGTTGGCGGCTGTGATGGAAGAGTGGAAGGCGATGGCAGATAGCGGCTGGGGAGAAGAACTGTTTTACCGGCCTATTCAGACGGAGATGGGTGAGATTTATATTGGGTTCTGGGATACAGACAATAATGACAACCTGTTTATAAAAACAGAGGAGGAGTTTCGGCGGGACTACCTGGGCGGAAGTCAGATTGGGCAGGAGCTGCAGCTTTAAAAGTAAGTCTTTGAATACAAGTTTTCAATGCAAGCCCAGAACAGTGGTTAAGCACGAAAAGAACAAATGTTCTGAAAACATATTGCGCTATCATGTCTGCTCCTGTATAATAGCAGTAGAACGAGGAGGCGTCAGATTAGATGATTCGGTTATTTGAGTTTCGGGATTTGGATAGGATTATGGAGATTTGGCTGGAGGGAAACTTAAATGCTCATCCATTTATAAAAGAGGAGTATTGGAGACAGAATTTCGAGACAGTCCGCTCCGTGCTGCCAAATGCAGAGGTGTATGTGTTTGAGGAAGACGGGGAGGTCCAAGGCTTCATTGGCATGGACGCAGAGTATATTGCCGGAATATTTGTAGCGGAGGGACACCGGGGGCAGGGGATCGGCCATCAGCTGATTTCAGAGGTAAAGAGGAAAAAGCGCCTGTCATTGCATGTATATGAGAAGAATACAGGCGCTGTGGCATTTTATCAGGCGGAAGGATTCCGTGTTGAAAACAGCATGACAGAGAAAGGAACTGGGGAGCAGGAGTACCTGATGGTGTTTCATGAGGACAGCGAATTAAATGAGGGAACATAGCTTGATAAGGTGGATGAAATAACTTTTTGGGCAGTTACTTATAAATTGTCATTTATTATGAAGGAGGAGTTACAAAATGTCTAAATATAATTTCTACTATGATGAGTCTGAGCATAGTCGAAAAATCAACTATCAGACAGTAAGTGCCTCTAATTATTATGATAATTTCGTAACCATGATTGTAGGATGGTCAGCCGAGAAGGATGATATTCTGCAACGGCATGCTTCTTTTGAGGCTAAGTACGCAGATAGAAAAGATCGTAATGGTGAAATCAAAAGTACGATGTTTCAGCAAAAACAATTTAAGTATGGTTTTGCCTCCCTTAATAAGCAGAATGCTCAGTTTATAAATGATTTTCTGTCGCTTTTTGACGAGGAAATTCATATTTACTTTTCTGTTTCCAGCAAGATCGAATACCTTATGTTGCAGGTTTTTCAAGGGTACGAGAACAGTTTTCTCTTTGATGCAGACTTTATGAAGTATTCCATTACAAAGGCTCTCGTTATATATCACCCGAGGGAAATCATTAAATGCCTCTACGAATCACCCAAAGACTTTTTAGAGGAACTAAAGAAGTTTTTCCGAGATAGGGTTGAATTTAATAAAAACGATTTGGAATTGAAACAAGCAGAGACGACGGCATTTCAAGAAATTTTACTCGTATTAGATGAAATTTCAGATGCTCCAGAGCTTGATTGGGATTATCATATGCCTTTTGATGGGGTCTATAAGTATCTACAGGAGAAAAATTTACAGAACTATTCACTTATTATTGATAAAGAAGGTAAAGCGGAGGAAGAAAGCAAAACTCTAAAGTCTGCCCGTGAAATAGGACTGGATAATTCAGATGAAGCCGGTTCTATGGAACATTCAGGTCTTCGTATGGCAGATATGATGGCGGGAATAATTTCTAAGCTGTTGAAGGGGTTATGCGATTCCTTACGATACCAATCTCTTGATGAAAGCACCAACAAAAAGATTCTGGACGTAGGTTGGTTTTGCTTGAGTGAAGTTCAATTAGAGCTTTACAAAAAGCTATATCGTCTTATTTGCGAATGGCAACCAGCTTGGTACAAATCGTACTCTGGCATTTATTCTGATAATTTGGTTGTATTCAATGCTTTGCTTAATTTTATGAACCATTTTGAATCTGTCGAACAGATCCGGGCTGATATAGATATGCAGGGCGAATACTTTAATGCGTTTGCTTGTGAGCAGTTGGCAAGGTATTTTGAGCGGAGAAGATGCAAACTGCCCATTGAGCCTGTAATTCCCTTTGATGAAGAATCATATTTGAACTCAAGGGGTGGGAAGGTATATTTTGATTCGGTGAACCAACTTCTTTTGCCGTTGCATGAAGGTTCTCAGACTTTTGATGTATTATCGGTTGGGGTGGATCAGAAATTCACTCCAATAATAACAATTCTAAAAGATGGAGAATCTGAGTGCTTTCGACTTCCAAATGAACTAAGTGAGTGGGTTTGTAGTGTTGTTGGAATGGCTGCCAGGGGAATGAACCTTTTCCCTACCAAAGTGACTTTTTCTAATATTAATGGAAGATATTATGTGGATATACTTTGAATATAAGGCAAAAAAAGAAGAAAAGAAAAAAGCAAAGGAAGATAATGAAAAGAAATTCTATAACTTCCAGTTATAGAAAAGGGAGATGTTATCGGATCAACCATTTTTGAAACATACCATAAGGCTTCTAAATATGCGGGAGGTGGCATTATGGCAACCTGGAATCCATGGCACGGATGTAGAAAAGTAAGTTCGGGGTGTCTGAACTGCTATGTGTACCGCAGAGACGCCGAATTTGGAAAAGACAGCAGCATCATAGCCAGGACATCCAGCTTTGCTCTGCCGGTAAAGCGGAATCGAAAAGGTATATATAAATTACAGCCGGACGAGGGGGCCGTGTATACTTGCATGACCTCAGACTTTTTTGTAGAAGAAGCGGATGAATGGCGGCCTGAAGCATGGAAGATGATTCGGGAGAGGGATGACCTGCATTTTGTAATCATTACAAAACGAATCCATCGATTCCAGGTTGGACTTCCAAAAGACTGGGGAGAAGGATATGACAATGTAACAATCTGCTGTACCTGTGAGAATCAGAATATGGCCGACTATCGGCTCCCCATTTTTCTGAATTTACCAATCAGACACCGGACGATTATTCATGAACCAATGCTGGAATGGATTGAGATTCGTAGGTATCTGGCAACCGGATTAATTGAACAAGTTACTTGTGGCGGGGAGTCTGGCCCAGAGGCCAGGATTTGTGATTACGCATGGATCTTAGAAATCATGCAGCAGTGTGTGGAGTATGATATTCCTTTCTGGTTCAAACAGACAGGTGCTAAATTCAAAAAAGGAAACCGTATCTATCATATTGAGCGGAAAGACCAGATGCACCAAGCGGAAAAGGCTGGGGTGAATTACAGATACGAAAGAAATAATTAAATAAGAGATACAAGCTTGCATAAATTTAAGGAGTAATTAAGCATCATAATACATAATAAAAATGACCGATAAAATTGGACTTGACTGGTCATTTTTGTTAATTACAAGCTAGAAGGCTGTTATGATAGGGCGTTGGTTAGTAAACGTTGTTTATCGTAATAGCCTTTATTTTATTTGTTCGAAAAAAACGATTAAGAAAAAATGGCGGAGGTGGTTGATAAATATGCAGACTTGGTTCAAGAGCTAGAAACCTTACAGGGGCCGCGGATTAAATTGTAAAAAGGGACAGAGGAGGTTAAATGGTGAATTTTTTACGAATGGAGTTAAAAAAGGTGCTTGGTGTGACCCGATACAGCGAAGATGCAACATATATCGGAAGCTGTGGCTATGTGAGAGTAAATGAGGAAGTTCGTATGCGTCTGGAGTTTTCCAGATCCTCTACTACAACATATGACGGAATCGTTATGACAATGTTTAACCGAAAAGAGGGAATGATTGATACCAATGCGTTGAAATTCCGGGATATTTGGGGCAGGAAGGCGGTCAGCAATCCCAATTTCAAGGAAGGGATTATCCCGCATATTTGGGAAAACAAGGAGAAGGAGTGGTATGTCTATAAGCCGAACCAGAAGGATTACCAGATATTGGCGGATGAGATTAGTCAATATGTCGGACTGTTTCAGGAGGCAGAAATAACTCAGGGACCGCAAATTAATATGTAAATCCAGGAATATGGTGGGGCTTTGCTGTAAAGGAGGTGATGGTGTTCACTGTGTAAATAGAAAAGAGCAGATTGTTATGACAGGGAGAGACTGATGAAAATCAGTGTCTTTTTTCTTTTGCAAGAGAGACAAAAAGAAGGAGGCAGAGTTCCGGCCGGGAAAAGATATCTGACTCTTTTTTGAATGGATTTAGAACAGAAAGCGATAGAAAGGGTGAAGATGGCGTCCGAGATGTCCTTAAGACTATACGGACGCCCCTTGGTTGTAACAGACAGTGGAGGGAAAGACAGCGCAGTATGTAGGGAAATTGTCAGACGTGCCAGGATACCATTTGAGATTCATCACAACCTGACTACAGCAGATGAACCTCAGACCATTTACTATGTGAGAGATATTTTTCGCAAGTTGGAACTGGAGGGGATTACCTGCTGTGTGAATTATCCGATTTACAAAGGCCAGAGAGTTACCATGTGGTCTCTGATCCCTATGAAAAAATTCCCACCGACAAGGCTGCAGAGATATTGCTGCCAAATTTGTAAAGAGAACTCCTGCCAGGATCGCTTTATTACTACCGGTGTGCGATGGGCGGAGAGTGCGAAGAGGAAGACTAGCCGGGGAGTTTTTGAGAACTTTGTCTCGGATCCCAGTAAGAAGATTATCCTGAATAATGACAATGATGAGCAACGGATGCTGTTTGAGAACTGCACATTAAAAGGGAAAAGAACCTGCAACCCGATTGTGGACTGGCGGGACTCAGATGTGTGGGAATATATACGCAGCGAGCGTCTGGAGATTAATCCGCTTTATGATATGGGATTCTACCGAGTCGGCTGTTTGGGATGCCCTATGGCAGGGAAGAACCGTTGGACAGAGTTTCGGCTATTCCCGACCTACCAGCGGGCATATATAAGATCCTTTGGAAAAATGCTTGATGTAATTCATGCTGGCGGGGGCAAGACAAAGTGGAAGACGGCGGAGGATGTTTTTTCGTGGTGGATGGAGGAGGAGACCATCAAGGGTCAGATGAGTTTGTTTGATATTACGGAATGGAAAAATGTAAATGAAACATAGAATGAGATAACAGGAGTTGCAGCAGTCAACCTTGGGGCATGGGAATTGACACCAGCTAGACAGTAAGGTTGAAGAAATATCTGTCCCTGCATGTATACGAAAGAAACACTGGAGCAGTATCATTTTATCGAGCAGAGGGTTTTAAGGTTCAACAGAGCATGACGGAAAAAGAGATAGGTGAGAAAGAATTCCTGATGGTCTACGGAGAATCGAAACAGACAGCAGTATCATAACAAAAACGTCCAGCTTTCATATGCTCGTCAAACGCAGCCAAAGCACTGAGTATGAACTCCAACCAGTAGGAGGAGAATGGGTTTATAATGAGATGATATGAATTTATAAAGCTTTGTGGGAAAATAATCCATTCCATGTTATAATAACCTTAATATAGTTAAGTGGATTATATGCAAATCTAGTAGGTTAAAAAAGAGTAGTTTACTGGGCTACTCACCCTATATTTATGAAGGCGTTGTTTGGTAGCTTACTGTCCTCGAAGGAGATTTGCTTATTTCTATTTGACATTTACAAATCCTTTGTACACCTTTAATTTTGCTTAGCAATTTGCTTTGGAGTAGCCCCTGATATATAAATGATATATGTAGATATATGTTCCTAATGGTAGTCAAAGGACATTTGCGAATGCTACAAGAACAGGTTGTTAAAATGAATAAAAGATTATATTGAATCTGATGGTAGGCTTTAAGTTGAAATGGTACTATCAGAATATAATTATGTATGTATAGCTTTGCAATGGTGTAAGTGTTTTAAATCAATATTTATTGCTATTAAAAAGGTGGATGGAAGGAGTAAACTATGGCGAAATATACGGATGATGAGATACGTGGTATATCGAAAATAACTTGCAAGATTGCTGGTGAATATTTGGGGATATCATCAATGGCAGTAAGCATTGGTATGAGAAATGGTGTTTTGCCAATTGGTTTTGCCATTCATAATGAGGAGCGTGACAGAAGATACTCAGAAAGTTGGTCATATCATATTATTGCTGAACGGTTAATTGCATATAATCATGGAAAAATAAATGAAATCCAGGTTCAGAATATCGAAAAGAACCTAACCACAATAATTGAAAAGTTTGAAGAAATGAAACAAGACCTGCTTTTTATATTAAGCGAAGACGCAGAACCGAAGAAATAGAGCTGTTTGAGTACGCGTTTTCGCTGTCCAAGTATAAAGATGAAGAGAAAAAATACGAAGGGGGGAGGAGTTGGCATGAAAGGTAAGGAAGTGATTTCCTTAACGAGGCAACAGCTTTATGATGAAGTTTGGAAACAGTCACTTGTAAAGGTTGCCCAAAAATATAATCTACACTATGGACGGTTAATTAGCAGTTTAAAACAGGCGAACGTCCCATATCCTCCTTCTGGATATTGGACAAGAGTGGATTTTGGAAAGGATGTATCAACAGATTTAGTACCTTTATCAGGTGATGTAGATGTGTCTGTAGAGTTGACGCTGGCAGGTGCTGTAGTAACCAGAAAACGGAAGAAAAGCTTTGTAGAGGAAGAAAAAGTTGAAAAAGCAGTACAGCCAGAAGAGAGATGTATAGAAGCGATGGAGAGGCTTAAAGAGGAAGCGCCAACTGTGATACCATTTTCTACAAATTTAGATATACCGGATACGGTTTTATACTTTTTAACGACTGATGAAAAAGCGAAGGTAATTGAAGCAATCAATAGTTTGGAAATTAAACAAAATGCTCACCTACATAAGAATTTAGTTGTATATAAGAGAGCAATAAAAGAGTATAAGGATTATCTCAAGGAACATAATTTCTCAGCAAGGAATCGAAATTATTATGATAGAGGAAAAACAGTTGAGCCACCTCGATTTATAAATGATGTTTCTGAGGATGGATTAAGCCGGGCTATTTTAATTATGGATGTCATATTTAAAACAGTAGAAAAACTGGGAGGAGAGGTGCAGCAAGACTTGTCTGTAAAGATACGACAAGATGTTGTGCATTTTAAGTTTGCAGAGGCCCAGGATAAGGTACCCCATGAAATAACAAAGCAGGAGGCAAAAGAATTACTGGAGTATAAAGAGGCCAAACGATATAAAAGATATGCAAGCGAACCTAAAATAAAAAAATACGATAATGTATACAATGGTAAGCTTCGTATTGTGTTTGACGACAGCTCGTATATTAAAGATAGTGTAGAGTTAAAATTAGAGGAGCACTTGGATGAAATAATAATTCGTCTTTATGAAATTTCCAATGTACACAGAATCGAACGGGAAAAGAGAGAAGAGCAGCATCGTTTATATTTGGAGGCGAAACTCCGTGAAGAGGAAGTGAAAGAAAGACGGCAGCAGGAAGCGGTAAAAACGCAGGCACTGGAGAATATAGCAAAAGATTATCGGATTGCTTGTGAGATTAGAAATTACATAACTGCAATACTGAATAAAGGAGAGCTGACCGAAGCTGATTTTGAATGGATTGAATGGGCGAAGAAGAAGGCTGATTGGTATGATCCAATTGTCGCTAGGGAAGATGAGTATTTGGGGAAAAGGGACCATTCACGGTCAGATGAAGATAAGATGATAATCAAGAAAAAACAGAGCAGTATTTATGGTTGGTAAATGTGTCATCTACTAATATTAATAATTAAAGATAATGTGAAGATTGTTAGTTATATAATAGTATCATAATGTGAAATATTATTTATAATTTTTTGAGAGAGAAGGAACAGAGATATATGGACTATATTTTAGAGTTTGATGAATTTATTCGTTCTATTAAACAAAATATAGATACAAAGTATTCATTTTTGTTGGGTGCTGGTGCATCAGTTGAATCAGGGATACCTTGTGCTAGCGAATGTATTTGGGAATGGAAAAGAGATATATTCATTTCTCAAAATCCTACATTGGCAGAAATGCATAATAATATCAAATCACAAAATATAAAACGGTCAATCCAAAATTGGTTAGATAATCAGGGTACATATCCTAAAGAAGGCGAAGATATTGAATACTCTTATTATATTGAGAAAGCATTTAGAATTCCAGACGATAGAAGAAAATATTTTGAACGAAACATAACAGGAAAGACGCCAAGTTTGGGATATCATATATTATGTTTGTTAGCAGAGCGAGAGATAATTAAAAGTGTTTGGACTACCAATTTTGATGGCTTAATTATTAAAGCTGCGCATAAATATCAACTAGTTCCTATTGAGGTTACGTTGGAATCACAAGACAGGATATATCGTACTGATGCTAATAAGGAGTTGCTATGTATTGCTCTACATGGCGATTACAAATATGGTCCTCTAAAAAACAGTAAAGAGGAATTAGATAGCCAGAGTGATATTTTTGTTAATGCCTTATCATTTGAAGCATCAAAACGTTATTTTGTTGTAATGGGGTATAGCGGAAGAGATAAATCACTAATGCAAGCAATAGAGCGTAGCTTTTGTAGAAGTGGTGCTGGAAGGCTTTATTGGTGTGGATATGGTAGGAATATTGCACCAGAAGTGAGAGTTCTGATTGAGAAACTCAATTTGTATGGGCGAGAGGCGTTTTATATACCTACAGATGGTTTTGATAAAACAATGCTTAATATTGCGCATATGTGTTTTGAAGACAAGGAACTACAAGAAGAAGTTGAAAAATTAAAAGCTGATCTGGGTGCTGGGTATGAGTGTAGAACAACAACGTTTTCACCGTATAAGGAGGGTGTAAACAAAATTGTAGATACAAATGTTTATCCAATTAAATTTCCAGATAAATGTTACCAATTTGAGGTGAAAAACAGTTCAGTTATGAACCTATGGGATTATTGCAAGCAGCTGATTGATTATAACATAGTTGCAGTACCTTATAATGGAATGATTTATGCTTGGGGAAATCGAAATTCGATTAGTAACATGTGTGGCCCTAACGTTAATGGAACGATAGAACTAGTACCATTGACAAGAAAAATTTTTTTTGACAATGGCACTTTAAAAAGTATGCTTTTAAAAACATTGCTTATTGTTATTGGAAAGCATAGCAATTGTAAATATAATAGAAACAAAATATGGAGAGAGTCAAAAAAAATAAACTACACTATAAACGGAAAAAATATTGAAGCATATCAGGGCATACGGTTTTCATTATTCATGGATTGGAAGTACTCATATTTGACACTAACGCCTGCTTTTTATTATAAAGATCGAAATAATGTTAGCAAGGAAGAAAATAAAGAATTTTCGGATAGATTTATGGAACAAATATGTAAAATGCAAGCGAATAAGAATTATGCGGCTTATATTAAACATTGGATAAATATAATTTTTCCAGATGGTAAATCGATTATTTCAATGTATCCATGTAATTCTGAATCAGGGTTCGAGTTTACAATTGTCAATAAAAGTCTACTTGTTGGGTTGAGATCAAGACAGGCATTACACAATCCTGATGATGATATGAAAAAAAGAATATGCATTGGAGGCGCAGAACTTGCAGATACAGAATTAAAATTTTATAATCCTGCCCAGAATGCGATGCATACAGATTTTCATCCTATGCGAGGGTTGATTAATAATAAACCGTATGATTTCTATATGAATAATAGATTGTTTAAATCAAACATATCTTTAGGAGTGATAAGCCCAGTAGGATCCGAAAAAAAATTAGAGGATTTTTTGGATCGACTTAATAAAAAACACAAAGTTAATTATAATGTTGATTACGTTATTGATTATCCTGGATTTCAGTCCGTCTATGGGGTTGGACTCAGTGTTCCGCTAATTGCGGAATGGGCTCTATTAGATGATAAAATGCTAAATAAAGCCAACTTATATCAGTCATGCTTGAATTTTGGTGATCAGATTAAGAAGAAGATTGAATATCTAAAATCACGTGATAGTGTAGATGTTATTATTATTTATATTCCCAAAGAGTATGAGTTATTTACTTTTTTTAATGATGGAAATATTCATTATGATTTGCATGATTATGTAAAAGCTTTTTCTGTTCAAAGACATATCTCGACACAGTTTATTAGAGAAAAAACAATTGATAGTGAGTTGGATTGTCAAATTGCCTGGGCTTTATCTCTTGCAATTTATGTAAAAGCTGGAAGAACACCTTGGATTTTAAGTGGCTTAAGAACTGACACCGCGTTCGCGGGAATAGGTTACAGTGTTGATCATATTAAAACGGATAACCAAACACTTATAGGGTGTAGTCATATTTATGGAGCAGACGGCCAAGGGCTCCGATATAAATTATCAAAAATTAAGGATGTAACATTTGATTCAAAAAATAATCCATATTTATCAGAAAATGAAGCTTATCAGTTGGGCTTAAATATTAAAGAACTATTTTTTGATTCATTTAAAACGCTTCCTCAAAGAGTGGTTATACATAAAAGGTTCCCATTCCAGAAACAAGAGATTGATGGATTAACAAAATGTTTAGGAAGTGCTGGGGTTAAAGACATTGATTTAATAGAGATAACTCTTGAAGATAGATTTCGATGTTTTGAATATGATAGAAGATTACAAATTGATGGGTACCCAGTAAGAAGAGGCGTGTGTTTTGCTATTAATGAAAATACGGCATATCTCTATACTCATGGAATAGCCCCTTCGGTAAAAAACGCTAACCTGCGATATATTCAAGGTGGAAAAAGTATACCGGCTCCTTTAAAAATTGTTAAACATTATGGTAATGGTGATCTGGCTCAAATAGCAACAGAAATATTGGGGTTATCAAAAATGAATTGGAATAGTTTTGGATTGTATTCAAAGTTACCATGTACAATTCAGTCATCCAATGCTATAGCAAGAGTTGGCTGGCTATTATCGCAGTATGAAGGTGTGGTATATGATTATAGGAATTTCATGTAGAGATTATAGTTAGTATTTGATATTTCAAAAAATTATGATATAGTTATTACATAGGAGAATTTATATTCGTTAGTGTTACTGCAACGATGTACTATAATGTTAGGGGGATATCCCTCTGACTATCTCACTTTACTATATGTGAATTATAATAATCACAATGTGGGCATGGATAAGGTAGAATTCTCCTATTTTATTTGGAGGAAGTTATGCTTGAAGAACCTAATATGGTAAGAGAAAAATTCTTTAATATGAAAAGCCGCGAAGATGTGGCTGACATATTGGGTATAAAAGAAAAAAGTTTAAGATATTTTTTATATAGCATAAAACCAGATAATATGTATGTCGAGTTTTCAATCTCAAAAAAGAATGGCGGGGAAAGAGTTATTTGTGCGCCAAATGATAAACTCAAAGCTATTCAAAGGAAATTAGCAGTTATATTGAATATGGTATATAAAACGAAGCCAGCAGCTCATGGATTTGTTTTGGACAAAAATGTGGCGACTAATGCCAAAGGACATGTAAAAAAGAAGTATGTTTTCAACATTGATTTGGAAAATTTCTTTGACCAAATTCATTTTGGTAGAGTCAGAGGTATGCTAATGAAGCCGCCATATAATTTGGGTGAAGAAGCTGCCTTAGTTATTTCGCAAATTGCTTGTTATAAAGGAAAACTTCCTCAAGGAGCCCCTACATCACCAATTTTAACAAATATGGTATGTGCACCGTTAGATACTCAATTGACTAAGCTGGCAAAGAAATATAATTTGCAATATAGTAGATATGCAGACGATATTACATTTTCAACATATAAAGCTGATTTTCCAGTGGAAATTGCTTATGTGGATTTTAATGGGGTTCATGTGGGCACTGTCTTGGAAGAACTTATTAAAAAAAATAATTTTTTGATAAATTACAATAAGGTTAGAATATCTGATTATCGACAGAGACAGATAGTAACCGGTTTAGTTGTTAATCAATTTGTTAATTTGAGACGAGATTATATAAAGGAAATTAGGGCATTATTATATAGCTGTAAAGTTAAAGGTCTTTTAGAGTCTGCGAAGCTATATGTTGAGAAAGGAAAATGCAAAAATCCTAAAATTATTGAAGCGGTCAATTCAGGAAAGAGTGAAAAAGAAGATGAGATTATTAATTGGTTTTTACAAGTATTAAAAGGGAAAATTGAATATATAAAAAGTATTAGGGGAGATAATAATCCTACCTATCTTAAATATGCTTCTGAGTTGAATCGAGTTTCGGGCAAAATATTCTTTCGTGTAGATGAATACTTGGATTTTATAAAGCAGATAGAAAAATCTGTATTCATAATTGAAATTAATGCTCTTGATGATTACATACAAGGCAGTGGTTTTTTGCTTGATCCGGACTTACTTCTTACTAATCACCATGTAACAAAAAAAGAAGGCTTCTATAAGGTAACAACTTTTAAAGAAGACCAAATAGGCATTATATCTAATGATATTAAGTTCCTAAAAAGAAATGAGAATATAGATTATGCTTGTTATAATGGGTTTGGTAGAGAAGATTTAATTCCATGGGAGTTGGGGGATTCGGATGATATAAAAATAGGTAGTAAAATTATTATGATTGGCTATCCCGATTATAATTTAGGAAATACACCAGATGTTCAAACTGTATATGTTACTGGAGAGCGAACTTTTATGGGACAAAAGTTAATAACAGTAAGTGGCAGAATTGTGCATGGCGCAAGTGGGGGTGTTGTATTAAACGAAGAGCATAAGGTGATTGGAATGATAAGGTGTGGTGTTGTGTCTTATTGTGAAACTGATACAACTAATAACCACGGTTTTATACCTATAAATGACATTATGAAAGATATAAAGAGTTAATAATGATGCGGAATTGTGGTTCGGAAGGGAAATAGAGGGATTTAACCACAAG